>Ga0172363_10000041_pt1 | contig 71235 bp, 76 predicted proteins | sample LakKivs2_kivu2a2_FD_114541 | JGI IMG/M metagenome (GOLD analysis project Ga0172363, IMG submission 114541) | Sediment microbial communities from Lake Kivu, Rwanda - Sediment s2_kivu2a2 | ecosystem: Environmental > Aquatic > Freshwater > Lake > Sediment | place: Rwanda: Western Province, Lake... | reverse complement strand
GAACCTTCGTCCTGCGGCCCTTGAGTCTGGCCATTGCCTTGTCAGAAAAAGACAGGGGCGCGAGACCCGGCGGGCAGGAAAGACACTTCTGGGTGCCGCTGTAGAGGGCATCGATCCCCCAGTCGTCCATCCGCACCTCGATACCGCCCAGGCTGGTTACGGTGTCGACGAGATAGAGGGTGTCCGAGCCCTTCAGCAATGAACCGATCTCTGCCACGGGGTTACGAACGCCGGTGGACGTCTCGGCGTGGACGACGGCGACGATCCGATAGGTCTCCTGCTTGAGTCTTTTTTCCACCACCTCGGGGACGACCGGTGTGCCCCACGTGAATTCAATGGCTTCCACGTTTGCGCCGAGCCTCGAGGCGACCTCCCTCATCCGGACACCGAAAACACCGTTGATGAGAATGAGGACCCTGTCGCCCGGTTCCACCAGGTTCACGAAAGAGGCCTCCATCCCGGCCGAACCGGTCCCCGATATGGGGATGGTCAGCTCGTTTCTCGTGTTCATAATCGTCTGGAGCATCCCCTTGAGCTCATCCATGATCCTCAGAAAATAGGGGTCCAGGTGCCCGAGGGTCTTACGGCCAAGCGCCGAATAGACTTCGGGGGGCACGCAGGAGGGCCCCGGTCCCATGAGCAGGACTTCCTCGATACCTTCGAGCATATTTTTCATGTGATTGTTCCTCCTACTACCTGTCGTGAAGCCGAGTATAATGGTTCTGCTGCCGATTGACAATAAAGTCGTTTCGGGATTGAGTCAAGCATTGCTTTTCGCCACGGAAGAATCACCGAACAGCGCACTGAAATTGACCGTTAGATCGCCCATCTCGAAGATTGCGGAGAATCGACATCACCGTCAGCATCGGGCGGGTAAACCGGAGAGCATCGATAAAGAATCTTATAATTAAATAAGATCTTATGGGCACATGATTTGCATATTAATCAAGGGTTATTTCATTTATGAAAAATTCCGGCAAAAAAGGCTTGCAAAATTTATCCGGATATCACAATATCACCAAAATTGCTGACGTTTATCTCATTTAGCCACATAAACAAAACAAGGAGGTTTATCATGAAAAGAATCGGAGGAATTTTGGCGGTTGTATTGCTGGCGCTTGTGTTCGTTTTAGCCCCGATGGGCACGGCAAAGGCCGATAATCAAAAGGGGCTCTATGTTGGTATTTTTGGAGGCTATCTCATTCCTGACGATCTGAAATTGGAAGAAGGCGGTGATTCAATTGAGTTCGACATGGACAACAGTTTCATGGTCGGTGCAAAAGTGGGTTACATATTTCCGGCTCTGCCATATTTAGCCACTGAGCTTGAATTCAATTACATGGGTGAACAAGACGGGGAGTTCATGAATGTGACTTTGGGTGAAGTGTCATTAACAAATATCTTCGCCAATTTGATCTTGAGATATCCCCACGAGATGTTCAGGCCTTACATCGGAGCGGGTATTGGTTGGTCATGGATTGATGTAAGTTTAAATGACATTGGACGAGCTGTATTTGAAAATGATCAGGACGATAATGCTTGGGCATAGCAGTTCCTCGTCGGCGTCAATTTCGCCTTCGCGAAAGACTGGTCAGCCGATGTTGGCTACCGTTATTTCGCCGCGGAAAACTTTGATTTCGAAGGCGTCGATGCCAAATACAAAACTTCGATTATCACAGTCGGTGTCAATTACCACTTCTAAAAACAACTGTTAAGAAATGCCAGATTCATAAAGAGGCAAAGCCCGGAAGGACTTTGCCTCTTTTTTTGACCGAAGCCTCTTCTCTTTTTCGTTCCATCCCGGCGTCAAAGTATTGACCTGGAAGCCCGCATGACGGGGCCCAACCACGAAGGGCTGGCTCAAAACAGGAGCCGGCCGGAAGGCTTTGAAAATACGGGATTTATGCCCGCCTTTTTTATTGATTCTACCCGTGCCTCCCTGCCCGTGATCCCAATCTTAAAATGAGCAGGGAAATACTTCCCTGAAGGGGACCCCGATGGCACAACCCTTGCTGGTTTAACCTGTTGAATGGATTATAAAAAGGTCGCGGAGGGGATTTCGCAAAAGCCCGTATAACCCGGGTGAGTAACCGGCCATAAAGGGGGAGCCCAAATCACTTAAGTTCGGTGCCGGGGATTCCGATTTTCAAAGTGTTAGCACCGAATTCGGGAGCACCCCCAGACGTGGCATACAAAAAGAAGCCCACTGCCCTGACCCTCGGGCAAACGGGGCAACGGAGATCCCTCGCTACGGCTAAATCGCTGCTCGTTGCGGCGCTCTTCGTTCTGCTGTTGCATCCTGCACCGGCATTTGCCGACGAAGATTTGACGTCCCTTGCTGTGTTTAAGTTCTTCGCCGGTATGGCCTCCGCCGCCGTGATCCACGAAGGGGCCCACGCGGTGGCCGCTGAAGTAACGGACACATCGATCAGCTGGGAGGCGGGAAACTACAACCAGCCCATTGCCTTCACGACCGGTGAGATGAGCACCTCACAGGGCTTTGCCGTCTATTCGGCGGGGCTTCTTGCCCAGGCGGCGACAGCTGAAATTATCCTCGACGTGGACCGGATCGATAAAAATGACGCCTTTGTCCGCGGCATGATGGCCTGGAATATCGTAAACCCCATCCTCTATGCCCTGGATTACTGGGTCTTCCGCCGGTCGAACCAGGAAAACGGCAGGACTTTTCAGGGGGATATCGAGGGCATCGAGCACTACTCCGGGGAAGCAGCGGCAAATACCTTCGCGGCGTCGATGGCGGCTCTTGCCGTGTTCCAGGGATACCGGTTTTTAAAAACCCAGGACTGGGCCCCTGACTGGGTCAAGTCGGAAAAACACACCGTGACAATGGCACCCTGCCCATCGGGCGGTTTTGTCCTGGCGTACGAGTTCAGGTTTTAGAGGAATCACAGGCGGAATGAGAGAATACTCATCCAAGTTAGTTGATATGGCGGAGAACCACGCGAGGGAAATCGCTGTCCGGTGGTATTTCGACGTGATCAAGAACCCCCGAACACCGTCGTACCACGACATTTCCGAGCAGGACGCGCTCCCCCAGGCGGAGGAATTCTACCATCACTTCCGGACCATTTTCCTGAGTGAAAAACCCTACGAGACGGCCCATCAATTTTTTTCAAAATACGCAGAGGCGCGATACCGCGAGGGCATCCCCTCCAGTGAAGCGATTTACGTTCTCATCCTGATGAGGAGGCATATCTGGCTCTACAGCGATTTTCACATCACTTTTGTCACGGCCGATGATCGCAAGCAGGCGGTCGAAAGCCTGAACCGGATGATGCTCGTCTTTGACTACGCCGTCCACGTCATCACGGCGAAATACGAAGAACTGGTCCGGCAGGACCTGGACAAAAAGTTCGGCATGCTGAACTTCATCCGGATGACCGGCGCCCTGGAAAAGTTTAAAAGTTCTATCATGGCGTTCCTGCTCTTTGCCGCGGGCGCGATGGTTTTTTATTATCACGCACTTCTGAAAACAACCGTTTCGTACTCTTACACCTTCTATGTCCCCATCGTTCTGGCGGCCATCTGGTGGGGGCGGAAAGGCGTATCCATCGCCGTGGCGCTCGGGGTCTATCTCATGTTCAGCAGCTACCTTTTCATGAACAGCCCGCCGGTGATGGGAGATCTTGCCCGCACCGTCATTTTTGTGGCCGTCGCCGCCGTCATCTCCCTTTTATCGGAGGGGCTTCAGCGTGTGGAAGCGGCATATACCAACAGCAAGCAGAAGCGTTTCTTCCCGGCGTTATGAGGGGGTCGGTATGATTCTTAAGGCAGGATCCATCGACGATTGGTCTTTCAGGGATGACCCTGAGATTCTGCGGCTGATTTGATTCTCTGCATGTTTTCATGGGCCCTGACATAATAGCTGGGCTTGAGTTCCACGGCTCTCTCAAAGGACTTCACGGCCTCCTCAAGCTTCCCCTCGGACATCTGCAGGTAACCCATGTTGTTGTAGGCACTGGCCTCGTCCGTTCCCTTCTTGAAGGCCTCTAACGCCTGATTATATTTCCCCAGCTTGTAATAAGCGACACCCAGGTTGTTCTGAACCCTCTGGTTTGCGGGGTCATACTTCAAGGCCTTTTTGAAGGCCTCCGCGGACTTTCCAAATTCCCCTTTGAAAAAGTATGACATCCCGAGATTATTGAAGACCGCGGTAGATCTCGGATGAATGGCAATGGCCTTCTGGTACATTTTGATCGCCTCATCGTGGCGTCTTTGCCTGTCATCCATGACACCGATGAAAACATAGGCCTGCCAGAGGTTCGGGTCCATTCTCAGGGCTTCCTCGAAGGCTTTCCTCGCCTCACCCAGTTCCCCCTGCGCCAGGTAGGCCCGTCCCTTTCCCTCGTAGGCCACGGGATTGTCCGGATCGATCTCCCTCATCTTCTCGAACTCGGAGAGTGCCTCCGCGTTCAACCCGCGCTTGAGCAGCAGAAGGCCCCTCTTGTATCGCACACTGGCCCGGCCTGGATCCATCCGGACGGATTTTTCATACTGGAGAAAGGCCATACCGAGGTTTTCCTGCCGGATGTACTGATCCCCCAGTTTTTCATAGCCCGCAGCATCCAGTTCGGGAATTTTTTTCTCGACTTTCTCATCGGCGTCCACGGCGGCCTTTTGCTTCTGGCGCTCGAGCTGTTTCCGATATTCAACGTCCTTTGTGTAGGCATCCTTGGCGCCGAAGAGGGAACACCCCGTCATCGAGAGGACGAACAAGGCGACAACCATAATCCGGTACACTCTGGTTTTCATCATTTGCATTCTCAACTCCGACTCGCCGTGAGCAGGCTCCTGTATCTTGACTGGTTTTTCCCGATGAGAATTTTAATCTTGACGCGCTCGCGGTCAAGTCTCTCTGTTTCCCGGACGTCCTGGACGCCTGGCAGCCACATGGCGATTTCGTACGCCCTGTCACAATACCCCTTTCGACAGAAGATGCTCCCATCGGCATAGTTGAAGTGGTCCGCGTTTGTCAGCCGGACAACGTTAAAGCCCCGATCCTTGAGATAATCCCCGATTTCCCTTGCCATGCGGTTCACGCCGCTGCCGTTTGAAACCTCGATGCCCGCACCCTGAAGGGACAAGGCCTCCGGTGTTTTCTTTTCTTGATTTCCTTCCGCGATCACTGTCTTATCGGTTTCATCCCCAACGGTACGGGCCCCCGCAGCCTGCGTGATCTTCGCCATGGCCTCCGATGCCTCGAGCCCTCTTCTCGCCCCCGCGAAGTGGGGATTGAGGTTCAGCGCCTCGGCGTATTCCACCTTCGCTCTTTCAAAGAGGCCCCGGTCATAAAAGAGACGGGCCATGAGGTAGTGGGCCGCAAGCCGGTCGCCGGCCTGTTCAAACTCCCGCAGCGCGAGATGGAACTCGCCCTTCATCGCGTAGGCCATGCCGAGATTGTTCCGCATCCGGCTGTTTTTGCCGTTTAATTGGACGGCTTTGTTGAAGGCCACGACGGCGGCATCGTAGTTTTTCTGAAGCAGGCAGGAGTACCCGAGATTGTTATACACGTAGTCCAGCCCGGGATCGATTTTCAGGGCCGCCTCGTAAGCTTCCGCGGCCTTCTGAAACTGCCCGAGCCTGTCGTATGAGACCCCCTTTCCGTTGTGCGCCTTGACATGCCGGGGGTCAATGAAGATGGTCTTATTGAATTCCTCGATCGCCTCGGCGTGTCGCCCTCTCTGCTGGTAGTAACAGGCCAGAAGGTAATGCGAATCCGGGTTGCCCCTGTGGAGCCGTATCTTTGACGCGAATTGGTGAATGTCTTTTTCCGAGACGCGCTGGGCCGATTCTTTCTCTCCCCAGAAATTGAAAAAATCGACCGTTCGGTGAAAGGACGTGCATCCTGCCAGGAGAAGACAGGCGGCGGATAAGATCGAGACCAAAAAAAGCGTTCTTTTAAAATGCGTGCAGCCGATCATTGAATCCCCCTTACACCCGAATGAAATGCATATAAAATCAGTGGAGACACCTCCCTAATGTGCGGACCACCCGCTCCAGAGTCTGAACACCTGGATCAGCGTCGGCCCCAGAATCGCGACAAAAAGCGACGGGAAGATAAACATGATGAGGGGGAACAGAAGCTTCACCGGAAGCTTGGCCGCCATTTCCTCGGCCCGCTGATGCCGCCTGGTACGCATCCCGTCTGAATGGACCCGCAGAGCCTGGGCGATGCTCGTCCCGAACCGATCGGTCTGGATGAGGAGCGTGACCAGACTGTTCACATCCTCCAGATCCATTCTCTGCGCGAGGCTCCTCAAAGCATCGCGGCGCGATTTCCCCGCCCGCAACTCGAGAATGAGTTGCCGAAACTCCTCATAGAGGGGCTTGTTGGTCATCTTCATTTCTTCGGTTACCCGGTTGAGGGCCTGATCCAGACCCATACCGGCTTCCACGCAGACCACCATCAGGTCCAGCGCATCGGGAAAAGCTTCCAGAATCCTCCTCTTCCGCCGGCGCACCCTGAACCTCACATAGAGATCCGGCAGATAGAACCCAATGAAGAAGGAAATGACTATAATAGGAATAATGAGGACAGCGACTTTGATCCGGTAGGTATAGGCCTGCGAAACAAGAACAAGCGAAGGAAGAAGAATGGCCAGAAAAACTTTGACACCAAAGTAGAAGATTGTCGCGTTTTTCGCCCGGAAACCCGCATGCGAGAGATCCCGCTCGATCCGTGAAGCTTCATTTTCACCTTTCGGCCTCACGAGATCCCCCAGGCGTGTGATGCCGCCGATGAAATGTAGCCCCAGTCGTTCCATGATGGAGAGACCCGTATCGTCCGGATTCGTCCTCGTGAGGATGCCGAATTTGAGCTTCCGGATCACATGGCGATGTTCTTCCGACGTCTTGACAAGAGAATAGGTCGCCGTGATGAAAAGAATAACACCCATGAACACCAGAGCCGAAATCATAAAGGGCATGTCAAACATCTGTCCCTCCTCACACTTTGATAGCAATCATCCGCTTGATGATGATGATCCCCAGGATCATCATGGTGATGCTCACAGCCATGAGTACGTGACCGAAGGGGTCCTTGAGTAATGTCGGCAGATACCGGGGGTTGATGATGGCCATGGCCGTTACAATCACAAAAGGCAGGACTACGAGAATCACGGCGGAGAGTCTCGCCTCGGCTGACAGGACGTGGACCCTCCCCTTGAGTTTCAGCCTTTCCCGGATCAGGCGGCCGATACTCTCCAGGATCTCTGCGAGATTGCCGCCGCTTTGCTTCTGAATGATGACGGACATGCTGAAAAACTTCACGTCCGCCGAATCGATCCGGTTCGCAAGGTTTCTCAGGGCATCTTCGTAGCTGACACCGAAATTGATCTCATCGATCAGCTTGTGAAATTCTGTGTTGATCGGATCCTGAAACTCCTGGGCAACCATCTGGAACCCGCCCGAGAGGGCGTGACCCGCCTTCAGTGCCCTCGCGACCATATCCAACGCGTCGGGGAGTTGCTCCTGCAGCTTGTTCAACCTCTGCGCCTTTCTGAAACGGAGGTAATAATATGGTACGCACCCCAGGATCAGACCCACCAGAGCGGGGAGGATGAAGTTCCGCGTCAGGACGGTCACAAAAAGAAAACCGCCCATCGCAAGAACGCAGGACAGGAGGATGAAAAACCCCAGGGGATATTTTGACCCTGATTGCAGGACCAGGCGATCCAGCGTGTGAACATGGGGGCTCTCAATGCCGAGCAGGAAACGGTTCAAAAAGGGAACGCCGCTCAGTCGCCTCTGGCGCGTGATATCAACCATCTCCAGGGGGCTCTTCTCGACGGCGAGCTGCTTGAGCTGTTTGTGAACTCTTCTCTTCTCCGGGTTCCACCGGACCCCGGCCAGTGCGCAGATCGCAACTCCGATGATAGCCAGCGAAACCATGAATATCAGAAGAAATAAACCCATATCTGTTATCCACCCCCCCTAGACTTCGAACACTTTACTGGTATTAAAAATATCGTAGGGAACCGGTATCCCCATGGCCTTGAAACGCTCCGTGAATCTCGGGAGAATCCCGCTCATTTTGAATTGACCCTTCACCCGGCCTCTTTTGTCGATGCCTTTCTGATCGAAAGTGAAAATCTCCTGGGTGGTAATGATATTGCCTTCCATACCGGTCAGTTCCTGAAAATTGACGATCTTCCGGCTGCCGTCGACGAGGCGTTCCACATGGATAATGATGTTGATGGCCGAGCTGATATACCGACGCACGGCATCGTTGGGAATATTGAGACCTGTCATGGCCACGAGTGTTTCGAGCCGGATCAGGGCATCGCGAGGAGCGTTGGCATGGATCGTGGTCAGAGAACCGTCATGACCGGTGTTCATGGCTTGGAGCATATCCAGAACTTCCGGACCCCGGACCTCTCCCACGATGATCCGGTCCGGGCGCATTCTCAAGCTGTTCCGGACGAGCTCCCGCTGGGTGATTTCCCCTTTACCCTCGATGTTCGGCGGTCTCGTCTCGAGCCGAACGACATGGTCCTGCTTCAACTGAAGCTCCGCCGCATCCTCGATCGTGACGATACGCTCATCCTCGGGAATGAACCGGGAGAGAACATTGAGAAGTGTCGTCTTGCCGCTGCCCGTCCCGCCTGAAACGATCACGTTGAGCCTCGATGCGACGATCCCCTTCAGGAGTTCGCCAATCTCCGGGACCAGCGTGCTCAGGTGGATCAGGTCCTCCAGTTCGAGAGGATCCACGGAAAACCGTCGAATGGACAATGAAGGGCCGTCAATGGCCACGGGTGGCACGATGGCATTCACGCGGGAGCCGTCAGCGAGGCGGGCGTCGACCATCGGGGAGGACTCATCGATCCTGCGCCCCACGGCGGATACGATCCGGTCGATGATCTTCCGCAGGTGTGCATCATCCTTGAAACGCGCCTCGGTCAGCTCCAGTTTCCCGTATCGTTCTACATAGACCTGGTTATAGGTATTGACGAGAATATCCGAAATCGACGGGTCATGCATGAAGGGTTCGATGGGCCCCAGTCCGAGCACCTCATCCTGGATTTCCCGGTAGAAACGCTCCCGCTCCTCGGAATTGAGGGGAATGTTAATGCTGTCCTCGGACAGGATCCGCTCCGTGAGCTTCCGAATTTCCTGCCGCAGTATTTTCGCCTCCAGGGAGTCGATCAGTGAAAGGTCCAGGACTTCCACGAGGCGGTCGTGGACTTTCTTTTTCAGTTCGTTGAACTCATCGGTAATCGTAAAATTGTTTTTCCGGCTGCTGACCAGTTCCATCTGTCTCTCCTTGCTTTTCCGTAACACTCGGCGTCCCTCGATTCGGTCTTAACGGTTCAACTTTTGTCCTTCAGGTATTTGAACCAGGACAAACCGTTTCGTTTCGCCTGTGTTTTACCCGAGAGGGCTGATGCGAAGTCCAGAAAATTTTTTGTAATCTGGGATTCCGTCTTGAGCGCTGTGAGAGGTTTCCCCTGGTTAATCGCGCTCATCGTCGTCTGGTAATCATTGGGGATCGTCCACAGAAATTTCTTGTCCAGGTTCTTCTCTGCCTCTGTCATGGAAACAATAGAGTTCTTGTGGAACCGGTTCACGATGATCTCGATATTGGCGTCATGCGGATAGCCCAGGCCTCTGAAGGTGCTCTGGAGCCTCTTGACATTGATAAGACAGGGAAGGCTCAGGAGCGTCACGAGGAGGACCTTGTCGGACATCTTCATGATGACCTTGGAGACATCGTCGAAGGACTGGCCGCTGTCGATGACGACATAATCAAAGAGGGTGTGCATGAGTTTGAGAAGACTCTCAATGACCTGTGGTGTGATCTTGTATTCATCCATGAGTTTACTCGGAGAGGGCAGCACGTAGATTCCGGAGTGATGCTTGCACAGGGTGCTCATGAGGTAAGTCGCATCGAGCCGCGAGATGTTTTTGGCCACTTCCATCCAGTCAAAAACCGGTTCAATGCCCAGGAAAAGGGGGATGTCCCCGAAAAGGAGATTCATGTCCATCAACGCGACAGACTGGACGCCCTCCATGCTGGCAAGACTGGTGGCCAGGTTGACGGCAACCGTCGTTGTCCCGACACCGCCTTTGCTCCCCAGGACATCGATGATCTTTCCCCTCTTGGCCGGCGCCGCGATGACCTTCGCCCGGTCTTTCTGCGCCCTGATCTTGAATTTGATCAGGGCGTTTTTGACCTCCTCCGCGTTAAGGGGCTGCGGGAAGAATTCCTTGGCGCCGATCCGCAGGGCTTCGATCAGGATTTCCTGGTTTGTCTTCGGCGAGGTCAGGAAGACCTCCCCGGCGACTCCCGCAGACAGGATATTGGCGACAAACTGGAGATCCTTCCCGTGCTCCTCGCCAATATCGACGATGAAGAGGTCGTATCCGCCCGGATCGCTCATGTCCTTGATCTGCATGCCGCCGACGGAGGTGATGACCTCTTCCAGATCCTTCCGCACTTTCTGCGAGCGCGTCTCTATTCGAACGGAGAGTACCCTCTCAGACATGGTCATATCCTTTTCTTCATTCACTTTCTGTTGTTCTGCCGGAGTCTTTAATATCTTTTCGCTCTTCATGTTTCTGATGACCTCGGAATCCTTACTGAACCAGACCGGGGATGGCGCCCATCGTGCCGAAATTGCCACCGCCCCCGCGACCCGGTTCGATGTTGTCGCAGATAACGGTGCCCACAACGGTGTGCTGCGGGCCACTTCGGGGATCATTGACGATCACGTCCTCCATGACGACCGTCGCAAATCCCACCACGGTGTATTCCTGACCCGGGTTTCTGCCGCAGGGGAAGTCGAAGACGACGACCTCTGTGGTCCAGGTACCGGGGTTTCCATCCTCGTCTCTCGTTCTCATGTACTCGAAAAGATCGAAAAGGTCGCTGATGGCCGGGACAATGGTTCCCCCCGTCGCGTTGAAGACCGTCGAGTTGGCAGTGGTCTCGGGACTTGTGTAGGTCCCGTTTCGAAGCCCCTGGATAATTCTTCTCAGCCTGTTGGCGCTCGACGGTGATTCATCATAAGTGTGCCACCCGGCACAGCTGTCCGTCGGATGAAACTGAATTCTCTGCCCGCAGAAATATCCTCTGTCAAACCAGTCAGCCGAAATACCAATGGGAATAGAGAGACCACCGGGACCGGCGGTGCTCTGGCCCGTCAGGGCCGCTGTTGCCACCGCGTTCACGGGGGCGCTCTGGATACCGAACACGCGGGCGAAAAATAGCGAGACGGGATTGTTGATCTGCTGATCACGCCGGGCGATCACCCGGACCGCGTCGGGTTGATCGCGCGTCTGGCTGAAGGGATCGGGGCTGCGTCTCGTGTCCCACGTGCCGATCAGAATCTCCTCCGGGTCGATGGCGATGTTGACGCCGCCGGCCTGGTTGCTGAAGGCCACACCCGTTGCCGCGCCTTTGATGAGTAATTCGTCGGTACCCCCGGCAACGTAGGATTGCTGCTGGGCAACGGTCATTCCTTCATAGAGGACACCCAATTGCCTGGTTGAGGCCAGCGCGGCGGCATCCGCCGCATTCTGCAGTTCATTCCGATTCACCATGAGATAACCCACATCCACGGCGAGGGCGCCCATGCCGACAAAAATAACCAGGAGCAAAGCCACCAGGATGGCCACGGCACCGCGGCTGTCGCCCACAAGATCGGCTTGACGGCGGTGAAATATTTTTATGTTTTTCCACTCCATGGTCTTACTCGTATCTCATCACGGTCTCGGCCGTGAGCGTGATCTGCCTCTCCGGGGAGTTACGGAAAAAGGCAATCACGATGTCCGGGAAGATGAGAAATTGATAATTATAGGCAACCCTTACCCTCAGGTTCTCCCCGAAGAGGGCAGTGGCGTTGAAACCATCCGGGAAAGAGGTAACCGGCGGCGGCTGCGCGTAATCAAAGGTGATGAGATTCTGGGCGCAATAAAGCTGGACGACCTGATCAATGGAGGGGCTGCCGAAATCGGGCAGCCTCGTCGGTGTCCTCGCCACAATGCCGGCCCTCGCACCCTCCCGGCTCGCATTGGTGATCACCTGCTTGTTGTAGAGGAGAAAGCCGAACTCGATCGTGCCGAAAATGATGAGCAGGAGAAGCGGCAGAATGATCGCGAACTCAATGGCCGACGCTCCTCTGGATTTCGACAATCTCTTCATCATTCGAAAGCCCCGCAAGCTCATTTTCCCATCGTTCCGACGCTGAACGTGTAGGTTGGCGCGGGGGGCGTTTTTTCGAAACCTTTCTCGTACTTGTCAACAGTCGCCTGCGCCGCCTTCCCGTCCATACCCTCGACGGGGGCAAGATTTTTTTCCGCCTCGGGGTTCAGGGTCTGGTTGTGGATGGCAAGCTTATGAGACGTTCCATAGTCCATCTCGAGCCGGCTTTGTGCGCAACCGGCCAGGGCAACGATTAATACCGTTATACTCAAGAGCAAAAATAGTTTTCTCATGTCTCACTCTCCTCACTCGGGTACAATGTGTCCAAAGTCGCCTTCCAGGCCTCCACCGCTTTTCACCGTCTGGTGCTGCGGCGCCGGGTTGGCGGTTTCCCCCTTCCCCGATCCCTCCAGCCAGCCCATGAGGTAGAACTCAAAATCATTCGGCTCAATGAACTGATCTGTTGGCAACGTCTGCTTTGCCATATCAACAGGTTTGACGAGGTGCGGTGTCACGACGATGATCAACTCGGTCTCGTTCTTCTGGTAAGAGGTGCTGCGGAAGAGCGCACCCAGAACCGGGATATCGCCCAAGACGGGGAACTTCCTCACACTTTCCCGGACGTCGTCGCGGAGAAGCCCGGCAACAGCAAAGCTCTGGCCGTCGGCAAGCTCGATGACGGTGGAGACGCGACGAGTGGTGACGCTCGGAATGATGAAGCCTTGAAAGGACACGGCATTGGTAAAGTCAAGATCGGAGACCTCTGGATTTACCTCCATGCTGATCTTCTTGTTGCTGAGGACCGTCGGCGTGAAATTGAGCCCCACACCGAAGGTCTTGTATTCGATCGTGATGGTGGTCCCGATCCCGCCGGATTGAGGCACGGGGATGGGATACTCCCCGCCTGCCAGGAAGTTTGCCCTTTTACCGCTCAGCGTAATGAGGGTCGGCTCAGCCAGAACCTTCGTGAGCCCCTCATCTTTCAGGGCATCGATGAACATCGTCCAGGTGGCGCCGCCGCCGAGGAATCGCACAATGGCATTCACACTGGTTGACACCGTGGGAAGACCGGCCCCGGGAACGGCAGCCGTTGCCAGGCTGTCCAGGACGGACACACCGAAGGTTTTTCCGCCATCGCTCAAGTAACTGAAATTGACCCCCAGTTTTTTCATGAGGCTGCGGGACATCTCGGCAACCCGCACTTCGAGCATCACCTGGTGGACACCACCGACCTCCAGAAGGTTGATGACTCTCTGCTTCCCTTCCTTGTCGGCAGGGGCGTAGGACCGGGCCAGGGCCATGACCTGGGCCAGATTCGCGCTGCTCGAGACCGTTCCGGACAGGGTGATGGCGTCATGGGTACCGATCACTTTGACGTCTTTTTCCTGGGGCATCAGCTCGTAAATCTTCGCTTTGAGCTGACTCACGTCCGGCACGACCTCGATGTCGAGAACTGCCGATATGGCACGGCTCTCATTCCATAGGGTGATGTTCGTTGCGCCCGGCGCTTTCCCGGTGAGGTATATCTGTCTCGGTGTGAGCACAATAGCATCCGTAACCTCCGGCGCGGCGACGGAGACCCGTTTGATCCGGTCCGGGCTTTCAATAATGATGGATTTTCCGGCCATCAGGGTCAACTTCTGCGGCGCCGTCGAATTCACCGACACCCGGGCGGGACTCGCCCAGCTGTTGAAAGAAAAAGCGAGTGAGAAAAACAGCACCAGCAGCAACAGAACAATATAGATGATTCCCAAATATCTGCTCATATTCCGCTTCATCGAACCTTCTCCTTTTAAAACGTCTGCTGACTAATCTTATTTCCTTTGATCAACTCGACGGTGAAGGGCCCCTCCGATGTGGTAGTGGACACGGCCTTGGGTTTCGACTTCTGCGCCCCCGATGAAACATAGGATGAAAGCAGTGCCGGTATCGTCGTTCCCTTCGTGACCACATCTTCCCTGTCACCGGCATTCCGCAGGGCGAGTTGCAGCTTGCCTTCCGTCGCGGCGAGTGCCAGCTTTTCGCCTTCCCCCGGTGTTACCTCCAGGGTGATGACATCAACCTGCGTGGGCTTCTCCTGCTTTCCCGTCTTTTCGATCTCCGTCCCCGTGGCAAGGACAAGGATATTCTCGAGAACAATCTTGGTAATGGGTGTGGACTGCTTGGCCGTCTGTGCCAGGGTCACAAGGATATCCACCCGGTGACCGGGATGGATGAAACCCGCGACGCCGACCACCTTGTCCACCTTCACGGCCATGGCCCGCTTGCCGGGACTGATCACCGCCGCGACGCCGCCGCCCTTCATCGTCGCCGGGGCAAGCCTGGATTCAAGGATCGGCTCACCGGCCTTTAACGGATACAGGATGACACGCCCGTTCAGCGCGGCCGGGTCGGTGGCGTACCCCGGGGGAAGGCTCTCTTTCAGGAAATTCGATACCTTCATATATTCCCTGCTGAGTGAAGTCCCCCAGGCCAAATCCGCTGCGGCCACGACGACCTGCTGGGTCTCCATGGTTTTATTTTTTGCGGCGTAACTCTTCTGCAGGTAGCTATACGAGAGCATGGCCACAAAAAGGGCGATGAGTACGGCAATGGAAAAAAGTATGATGGCCTTGCTCTTATCCGACAAATCGCTCCAGAGATTCTTCATTTCCTCAAGCCTCCTTAACCCTTCAGTGCAGACGGGTTCATTGAAATTCGACCCCCGTTTTTCATGACAACCTCTAAATCATCTCCCTGAGAACATACAGGGTTGTCCCGAGCGCGATGACAACGCCGTAATAAAGGATCGGTATGTTCTTATTCTCCGCCACGGGGATATAAATGAACTGGTGGGTGAGCATCAGGGTCCTCAAGATCCTGCCGTATCTCCGGAGGGTTTCCCTACCCCCCGCCTTCCACAGAAGAAGGGCCACGGCCAGAATTCCGCCGATGATGGCGGTGTAAATAAACGCCCAGAAAACCCCTTTCGGACCCAGCAATCCCCCGACGGCACCCATCAGCTTGACATCACCGGCCCCCATGCCCGCCGCAAGGTAGAATGAAATCAGGAGTCCGAGCCCCAGAAGCACTCCCTGCAGGCTGAAAAAGAATCCTGCGATGCCGTTCATCCAGCTATGGCAGGCAAGGCCGGCGGCGACGGTGGAAAAAGTCAGCCAGTTCGGTATTTTTTGAATGCGGACATCACTGATGGCGGCAACGAGCAATACAAGGAGTAAAAAGAGCGGTATGAATTGTACTGCCATGCAATGACCCATCTAAAGCTCCAGAGGAACGAAGTCTGCCGGACTTAAAGCCCGAATCAGAGATGTCCGCCTTGATGATGTTGCCACGGGAAATTTCCCTTCCTGGTGCACCGGAAAACAACCTTCATGTAGCGAAACCTGAAGGCCTCCGGCCGCCTTCGACCCCGTCAGGGAATCCCCCTTATCACGCGTCGTCAACTGTTAAGCCGGGCGGTCGGGGCCCACCACCGAGCGGATCCTTTCAAACACCGCGTATAACTGATCACCGACGAGCCATACGACTATCGCAATGGCCATGGCGATGCCGGCCGCGATCAGGGCGTACTCGATTGCCGTGACACCTTTTTCGTCCTTCAGAAATTGTTTGATTCTTTTCATCCGTGAAATCCTCCTCAAACGATTATTTTTTTAATTGAACAGCCCCTTGGTTCATAATAAAGGCTCTGACTCTTCTATTATATTCTGCGACCTCCTGACCTCCTTTTCATCACCTCCCTCTGCATATATAATATCATCCGTTGTGGTTGTTATTTTCGTTGCACTCACAAAAAAATCAATCGGTAGCAGGTATGATTTTATGTAAGAATAAAGTATTATTTTGCAGTCTAATACACCGGTTGATAACTTGACAGGAAATTTTATAAGCTTCTATAATAATTTTATTTTAACTTTATAATACCTAAAAGTCATGAAAAACGCACCTCGATAAAAGGCTGAATTTTTCTGAGGCTGAGTCTGTTATATACAACGGCATGCGGACCTGTTGATAAACGATGTATTTACGCTGAAATAATTTTCATCCTGTTGATAATTTTATTTCTTTAATGAAGCAATCGGGCAGACCGTTCAATGGAATACCATCAGGCCTTCTAAAATCAGAATCTTCGTAATTCATACAATTGCTTAAAATCATTGCAAAATTCAGTTTTAAAACCGTGGGGCCTGGACATCCGTCCTACCCAAAGAAATACTATCAAGAATGATGCCGATATGGCTGTAGGACATGTAACACATAATATATGATTAGAATGAATATGTTAGGTATGAAAAGGCAGGATTTATCAACAGGCCTGGTCGGGATCTTATCATCCCCAAATAACTTCCGTCACCCATGATGTTATCTTTAGGTAAATAATAGAAATTTTTGTAATCGCCAGGAAAGTTTCGCCTTCTGACCGGCCGATCCGTCTCTGAATGTCGATTACGTCAATCGAGACTAGGGGGGAAACTATGACTACCGGGCGTTGCCCCTCCGCAGACCTTCTCAAGTTTTAAAAAGAATTCCGCCGAAATGTTGAAAAGCCGGCTGTATTGGGTTAATATGACTTAAAAAGCACCAAAGGAGGTTTGAATGACTTCAATCGCTCAAGCCCGATTGAAAAGTGTTGGAAAATTCTGTCTTCTCCTTTTGTTTTTCCTTGGTTTGACAGCGGAAGCACAGGGACAGACGATCTATGAATACAAGGATGAAAGCGGTGCCGTGGTCATCACGGACAAGCCCCCCGACAAGAAGGCCAAGTCCATCAAAAAATACGAATACAAGCCGGCAGAATCCCCGCCACCCTCCCCCCGCAGCGCCCGCCCGGAAGAAAAAGGACTGGAAGTGAAGCCGCGCGGTCCGGAGTCCATGCCCCCAGCAGCACCGGAAGATCTGGAGAAGCAGAGGAAAGAAGAATTTGAGAAATACCAGGCCGAAGAGAAGAGCAAAAGGGAGGAAGCGGCCCGCCAGCTCGAACAAGAAGCGATGAAACCCGCGCCGTACTCACGGGAAAACGTTCGAAGGCAGACTGAGCTTCTGGATCGAGCCCAGAGAATCCGAGCCGGCCAGGAACCCCTGCCCGCCCCGAAGGAATGACTTCACCGCCCTTCTCGATCCGTTGTGCCCGCCGCGAACGTTCAGTCGACCGCCTTGAATACAATGTGCCGGTCAAGGTGCATCTGCTTGAGGAGATGGCAGATTTCCTTCGACACATTGGTCACGACCAGCTCCCCGCCTGCCTTCCGGAGATGGTTGCGGGCTGAAATGAGAACCCCGAGACCGATGGAGTCGATTACGTTGACACCCTCGAGATCGACAACCAGTTTTCCCGGCTTTTCACCGATAATCGAAAAAATCTTTCTCCTCAGTTCCTGCGCCTCGGAAGCAACGATGTCTTTATGGGGTGCGATGAAAATCTGTTTGCTCATGTTTCCCGACCTCAGTTACGGGATCTTTTTTCAACCCCATCAGATGTAACTCCCCATCAATACGCGGGCCTTCTTTATTTCCGAAAAAAGCATCTTCGACGAGAAGAGCCTCTCCAGGTTGTGTCTGTCCACCAGGGGGGCGTATGAATAGGGCAGGGCCTCGATCGTAAAGACGCTGCGCCTGTCCTCGTCGACGAACAACTTGGCTATCTGATTGGCCATGAAGAGCGCGACCAGGTGTTTGAGACGCTCCACATCGGCACCCAGTTCCTCCAGGGGCACAGAGGACAGGTGGTGATGCATCTCCACGGCATAGATCATGGTATCCGAAAGACCCCACTTCTCGAAGGCCAGCCGTCCGATGAGACAGTGATTGATGCCGAAAAGGCTGTTCTCATCGTAAATACCGAAACCACCGGCGTAGGGGAGCGTGTAATCTCCGGTAAACTCCATCGTGGGGAAGATCTCGGCGTTGACAAATTTTCCGACGTCGTGGAGCAGCCCGAGCGTGAACATGAAATCCCGATCGAGGCCCTCAAAGGCCCCGGCGACATGAGAGGCGCAGATGGAGGTCACGATGGAATGTTCCCAGAGGAGTTCGACAACGACATCGGTGAGAGATCCCTTTTTCCGGATGACCCTGGAGAAAGCCTTGTGGTAGACAATATTCTTGATGTTGTTCAATCCCAGCAGATGCAGCGCCTGGGTGATGGAATCGACTTTCTGTCCCCCGAAGTAGGCGGAGTTGGCCGTGTGCAGGATTTTCCCCGTCAGCACGGGATCGGCCTTGATCGCCGCGGCGATCTGGGAAAGACTGATATTGGGGTCACCGAGATACTGACAGACCCTGTAGGATGCACCGAAGTCTTTCATGCTGTTGGTAATCGCCCTCACACGCTTGGTGACCCCGGGACTCACATTTTCAAGGGTGAGAGGCCTCTCCTGGGCGAAGGTCACCGCCGATCCTGATGAAAATATGGAAGAAAGCCCCTCTGTGACCCTTTCCATCAGGATATCATCCTGCTCGTCCGTCCACCTTCCGGATCCAGGGGTATAATCACTGTTCTCGCTGGCGCCCGGGCCAACTTCCTGCGCTATTATTTCCGTCGCTTTAAGAGATTCTCGATCCCGCTGTCGCATTTAAGAGCCTTTCTTATGCTGTACCGGCTTGATGTTGTCTGGCTAAGTGCCCGTCTTCATATGGATTTCCTGCACAACTCGGCCGGCGATCCCCGGATTTTCCAATAGGATGTTCCAGGTCGTTATAAAAAATGCAAAAAGGGTGCCCCGGAAAGTCTTTCCCGGGGCACCCCGTAGGGATTTGCCTGTGCTTTTGAGGACGGCAAGAATGTCTCGTTCATTGGCGCTTAATTGTTTGTAGGTCTTCGGCATAATCTGCAATCATAATGCGGAAGCCTAAAAACCGAAAGTGTTGCACTTGCTTATTGAACTCGTGATTTTCGAAAATTCCTCTTATCCTCCACCGTATTGCTCAATACCTCTTACAACCCCTTTTTCTCGAACCACCAGAAAAGGGCAAGGCAGGCGACGACGAAGACGGGGATGACGATCCAGTGGCTGACACCAAGCACTTCCGGCAGGGTGATCTTGCCGAAGTTCCCCCAGGTATAGACCGTTGCCTTCAGGGCCGGATAGAACTCTGCGAAGACAGCCGCCCCGAGGATCATCCCGAGAATCCCCCAGATGGCATCCCAGCGGCCCTCTCCCAGGGCGCCGGCCTGCGTAGCGGGACAGTAACCGAGAAACCCCCAGCCGACTCCGAAAACGAGGCTCCCCAGGATCACCGGTCCGAGGATCGTCGGTTTGATGGAAAGTTTCGCGAGCCCCATGTCCTTGAGCAGGTACACGCCGACCATCCCGACCAGGACGGCCGAAAGCATGAACTTAACGATCGTCATATCCATGAGCCTCAAGGCCCCCATCTGTTTATCGTAGCGAAGCACCCGGCCTTTCTGTAAAAGAAAGCCGAACAGAATCCCTGTAATCAACCCGTAGATCAGCATCTTCATTTGCGCTCACCTCCATAAAGGATACGGGCAATAAGGATGCCGCCCAGGAAAAAGCCGATGAAGGCAATGAGGCCGCTAACGGCAAGCTGAAGCGAACCGCTCAGCCCATGACCGCTCGGTCACCCGTCGGCCAGGCGGGCGCCGAAGATAGCGATGGCTCCGCCGATGAAAGCAGCGACGGCCCGTCTCGAGATGCTCGGGCCGAATCGCTTTTGCCACATGTCTGGAACGGCTTTCCACTCAAAGCTCTGGGAGGTCGTGGAGGCAATCAATGACCCGAGCAAAACGCCCGTGACAAACATCCACTGCCAGTCGATAACAGGTGGTGTCTTCACAAAATATTCGAGGCTCTGAACCCGCTCGGGCGCAAAGAGTCTCTCCAGTGCACCCGCGAAACGCACGAAGCTCGTTGACGCGCCGAAATAATGCCCGACAAACCACACCGAAAGCGTCGAAACAACACCGGTGAGCGCACCCGCCAGATAAGGGCTCCAGCCGTTGTCTTCCGCTCTTGCCATAACCGTTAACCTCCTTTCTCCGAAATGATCTTACCCCTTCTTGTGAAAAACCTCTTTGAGACATATACTTAATCTTTTTATAACATCAAATAAATTTTTTCAAAAAATTTTGTCCCGTTGAAGTTTCCCGGGTAATCGTTTAAGAATAAAAGTGTTCATACGGTTTCCATCAGAATGACACAGGCATAAGGTGTGTCGATTGAAAGCATTCTCCCTTCAGAGAGTGAGTATTCCCGTGGGTGCGAAATGGACCACCTCCGGGCTTCTCGCCATACCCGGTCGATACAGGGAGGGGAAGGCTGTCGTCGTGGCCCACGGGGCGGGAAACGACATGGAAACCCCCCTCATTTCTTCCCTCGCGGGAGGCCTTGCGGAAGCTGGATACCTCACCCTCCGGTTCAACTTTCTGTACCGGGATCGAGGCGCGAAGACCCCCGATGACGAGAAGACACTGGGGGAGACATGGCAGGCGGCTTATCGCTTCATCAAAGAAGAGACGGGGTTGCCTGTAAACGCCTTCATTGCCGCCGGGAAATCCCTCGGCGGGAGGATCGCTTCCCGGATGGTCTCCGCGGGCCTCCTTCCCGCCGACCGCCTGATATTCCTCGGTTATCCCCTCCACCCGCCGGGGGACCGGGAAAAATTGAGGGACGCCCCTCTTTACGCCATACGCATCCCCATGCTCTTTTTCGCGGGCACCCGCGACCCCTTTTGTGATGCGGACCTCCTGAAATCGGTCCTGAGCCGCATCAGAGCCCCCTGGAAACTCTGCACGATCGAGGGTGGGGATCACTCCTTTCATCGGCACGGCGGTTCTCCCGATCCGTCCGTCCATGACATGATCGTGCGCGAAACCCTCATCTGGCTTGAGGAGCGGCAAACCGCAATGAAAGGACAGGACCCATGAAAACCCTGATGATCTTTTCTCTTGTCCCCCTGCTGGTAGTGTTCTCAACAGGCACAGCGGCCGCGGATGTCGTCGCCCACGACCTCGTCGCGGTGAAGGGGGAAGAGGTCATGCTGAGGGCTGACACGAAAGGTCTTTTCTTCGAGAAGGGCGGGGTGCTGGTGGAGTTCTTCGTTGACGGAAAATCCATCGGAAAGAACCTGTCGGGCAGCGGCGGTGTCGCTTTGAAGCCCTACCGGGTGCTTAAAACAGGTGTCCACAGGGTCAAGGTAAAATCGGGGAGCGACGAGGACGAGGGGATTCTTCTCTCATTGACCAAGGGGTCAAAAATCGTTTTTGTCGATATCGAAAGCGGGCTCTATGTCGAAGGAACCCCCGGCAGGGCAAAGCCCGGAAGCCGCAGGGCTCTGAAGGAGATCGGCTCTCGCTACCCCGTGGTGCTTCTGCAGTCCGGCATGATCGGGGCCAGGATGCACAGACTCTGGCTCCGGGAGAACGAGTACGAGGCCTATCCCGTCTTGCCCTGGAATAGCGGGGCCATCTTCGACGAGATAAGTCGCAAGGGACTCAAAATCAGAGCCCTGGTCGGGGGGCCGCACATCATCGAATCGGCCGGGAAATACAAGCCCCCCGCTTTTTGGTTCGACAAGGTCGACAACGCCGAAAAAGTGAAAGACTGGGAAACCCTTCAAAAGAAGCTGAAATAGTAGTCGATGGATCCATCCGTTCAATGTCCTCCCAAATCCATTTGCTATCGGGTGAGCGAGCCCTTATAATGCACCCAAATCTTCATGTTTCCCCTGTCCCGGCGAGCAGGTCATGAAAATCCAAGTGATAGGTTATCACGGATACAAGGCGAACGAAAGACCCCTCAAGTTCTACATCGGAGACAAGGAGCTGGAGGTCAAAGAGCTGCTGGACCGCTGGTATGGTGAGCAGGACGATTACTTCAAGGTGCTCGCTGATGACGGGAACACATACGTGCTCAAATACAGGCGGGAAGAGGACAACTGGGAACTCGCACTCTATACGTCCCCGATGCTCCACCAGGGTTTGAAAAGCGGGATTATTCAACTGGAGCCATCGGGCAAGAAAAAACATTAGTTCCCCCGCCGCGAGGGGCGAAACGGAACAGAGGATGGGCGCTCTACTGGCTGTCGATTTAGGCCTGACAACAGGTCTTGCACTCTACGACCGGTGCGGAAAACTGCGCTGGTACCGCTCGCAGCACTACGGCAACATGACGAGCCTGAGGCGCGCCATCTACCGGTTGGTCGGAAGTATCCCCGACCTCGAGCTTGTTCTCCTCGAGGGCGGCGGTGACATTGCCGACCTCTGGGAGCGGGAGGCTTCGCGGCAGGGTGTCAGCGTGAAGCGGGTCAGCGCAGAGACCTGGCGCCGGCACATCCTCTATCCCAGGGAGCAGAGAAGCGGCACCGCGGCGAAAAACCGCTCCAGGGATCTCGCCCGGAAGATCATCGAATGGTCCGGCATCCGGCTTCTCAAGTCACTGAGACACGACACGGCGGAGGCGATTCTCATCGGCCTCTGGGGGGCTTTACAGATGGGATGGCTCGACCGCCTGCCGCAGGCCCTGCGGCAATGAGCCCTTTGCAGCAACAACCTTCCAGGTGCAATCCAACATGCTGAACATCATCAAGGATCTTTTCGGGATCGGGAAAGACAGCGAAAGCATCATCCGGGTTCTGATCGAGGCCAGAAAGAAGACGAAGGGCGTCAAATACCAAGTCCTCTCCGAGGCACAGTTCAACACGAGTCTCATCCTCGATCATTACCTGACCCGTAAAGCCGACGCCGGGAAGATCATTAAACACTTGAAAACAGGACATCTCTCCAGGGCCTTCGATGAGGGCTTCGACTTCCGACGGATCCAAAAGGGAAGAGTCACCGAAAAGATGGTTGTGAACACCCCCTTCCTGAAAAGCTACACCGGCCTGGATTGCGAGGGTCTTCTCAGGCGCATCCTGTTCCACATTGAGCAGCTCAAACTCCTGCCGGAACTCTACGCTATCGAAAAAACCGACCGGGTGGACATCCGCAGACGCCTGGAAAATCTCGGAAGGCGATACGTCCTGTTCGCAAGATTCCTGAGGTCTCCGTAGCGTTCCCGTCGCAAAAAAGAACCGCCGCGACCTGAAAATCCATGCCCATCATTTCTTTGTCCTTGACAAACATTCCTTTGTCTGCCAAATAATTCTTCACGATTTATTTTTATATTATCCCGAGTCTTCACCTGACGTTCAAACCATTTCCTTTTCTGCCTTTTCAGGATGAAACCGTGATCCGGACATTCGAAGATCTCGACAGACTTGCCCCCGATAAGGGTCCCAAAAAGTTTATCGTCCTTGCCCCCGAGGATGAGGAGTTCATGCTGGCTGTCAAGCACAGCTGGCAGAGGGGATACATCGAGCCCGTTCTCATCGGGAGCCGTGAAAAGATCGAGAGGCTGGCCGGCCATGTGGAATTCGATATCGCCCCCTTCGAAAAGATCTTTGAATCAGACCGCCAGGGGATCGCCAACCTTGGCATCTCCATGCTGTTTTCGGGGGACGTCGACATGGCGGGAAAGGGCCAGATCCCTACGGCCTTCATCTACCGCTCCATCATCCGGGAGGAATCGAAGGTCCGGAAAGGCACGATGGTCAGTGTCATCTCCCTGTGGGACATCGCGGGGCTCGGTCACCTGACCTCCCTGACGGATACAGGCGTCAATATCAACCCGGATTTTGAAAGCAAGACCGAAATACTGAAAAACGCGGTTTTCCTCTTTCACCTGCTGGGATATCCGAAACCGAGGATTTCCGTCCTTTCCGGTCAGCGGGAAATAGGCGGCACTTTGGAATCCTACCGCGATTTCACAAGGCTTCGGGAGACCGCGCAAAAGGGGGACCTCGGATCCTGTGAAGTCATCGAAGCCACATCTTTTACCGAAATCTTCCTGCCCGGCAGAAAGGTCTTTTCACGCTTCTCCGAGATCGACATCGGGAAGACGGATTTTCCCGAGATCATACTGATGCCCAACCTCTCCACGGGCAACATCCTGGTGAAGCTCGATTTCGTCATTCCCCGTGTCCGAAGACGTTCTCTGGTCATGACGTCGAGGGGTCCCGTGATCATCCCCTCCAGGTCGGATTTCCACGACGCCATCACGGGTGAAATCGCGCTTGGTGTCGTAACCGCCGACAGGGTCAGGAAGGCATAGGGAGATGTTACGGAACTTTCAAGACATCAGGGAAGCGGCTCGGAAAGAGGGGAAGAAAAGGATCGTCCTCACCCCCTCGGGGCCCGAGGGCGGACCGGAAGCCCTCTACGATGCCGTGAGGGAGGGATGGGTCACGCCTGTCTTCATCGGTGAACGCTCTGCGGCGGATAAAACACTTCGCGAAAAAGGCTTCTCTGCTCACGACTTTGAAATCATCAGCGAACAGGACCCCCGGAAATGTGTGATGCTCGCCCTGGACATGGTGCGGGGGAAAAAGGCGGATATCGTCATGCAGGGGACCATGGAAAATCAGCTCTTCCTCGACCTCGTGCTCGACAGGGAGAAGGGGTTGATGCAGGGCCGTGTCGCCAGTTTCGTGTCCATCTTCGACCCGCCGACCCTGGATCGGCTCACCATGATCACCGACGCCTATATCAACAACAACCCTTCCATCACGGAAAAGATCGCCATCACGGAGAACGCCATCAAGCTGGCCCGCGTTCTCGGCATCGGATCACCGAAAATCGCGGCGCTGTCCGCCATAGAACAGGTCAACCCGGCCATCCCCTCCACCATGGATGCGGCCATCCTCTCGAAGATGGCTGAGAGGAAACAATTCGGGGATGTCATCATCGAAGGTCCGCTGGACATTGATTGCGCCGTGAGTGGGAAGGCTGCGGTGCGCAAGGGCGTCCAGAGCAGCGTCACCGGCCAGGTGGATATCTACCTTGTCCCGAACGTCGAGGCGGGCTACCTCACGGCCCAGATCTCCGTTTTCATTGCCGGGATGCCCATGGCGGGAGTTCTCATGGGTACATCTCACCCCGTCATCATCCATGTGCCCATCACCTCGGGCGAGAACAAGCTTGTGGAAATTGCCCTTGCCGTTCTCCTGTCAGGAAGATAAAAATGAACAAAGCACATCGGATTTTTGCCATCAATGTAGGGTCCACGTCGACCAAAGTCGCCTTTTTCGAGGGCGCAAAGGCCGTCGCTCAGAAAACCATTGCCTACAGTAGTCAGGAACTTGCGGGCTACGCAGAGCTTCGCGATCAACTCCCCCGGAGAAGGCAGGACGTCGTGACCTTCATGGAGAAAAACGGGATAGCCCTCGATCAGCTCAATATCATCATCAGCCGGGGGGGCCTGGGCAAACCCGGGCCTGCCGGGGCCTATATCATCGACGAGGCCATGTGCGAGGACCTCCTGGCGGGCCGTTACGGAAAGCACCCTTCCGCCCTGGGACCGGCCATTGCCCTAGATATGGCGAAGCCCTCGGGGATCCGGGCGATCATCGTTGACCCCCCCAGCACCGATGAGTTCGAACCCATGGCACGGATATCCGGTCTTCCCGATATCGAAAGAAAAAGCGCCTTTCACGCCCTGAATCAGAAGGCCGCTGCCAGGAAGGCTGCCGAGAAAATGGGGAAGAGCTACGATACGGTGAACCTTGTCGTGGCACATTTAGGGGGCGGTATCACGATCGGGGCTCACCGCCAGGGCCGCGTCATTGACTGCACCCATGGCCTGAGCGAAGGGCCCTTTACGCCGGAACGGTCGGGGAGTCTGCCGACCCTCGAACTCGCAGAGCTTGTCCTCGGCGCAAAATACACGCCGAAAGACCTGCAGCGGAAGCTCGTCGGCCAGGGCGGGCTGGCAGCTTACCTGGGCACGACGGATGCTATTGCCATCGAATCCGCGATCGATAAAGGCGACAAAAAGTCAATGTTCATTTACCAGGCCATGGCCTACCAGATTGCCAAGGATATCGGCGCCATGGCAACCGTTTTGAGCGGACAGGTGGACGGAATCGTCCTGACCGGAGGGCTCGCCCATTCAAAAAGGCTCGTGGGCTGGATCACGGAGCGCACTCAGTTCATCGCGAGCATTTTACTCTACCCCGGTGAAGATGAAATGGCCGCCCTGGCAGAGGGGGCTCTGCGGGTGCTCCTCGGCCAGGAAGAAGTTGTTTGACCCCATTTCTAATACAGCGCAATTAAATGGGATTTTTTTCCGTTTCTGTCACTTTTCTATTCACATCGACCTCGAAAGATGCTATAAGAAATTTAATTTCACCCTTCCCTGAACGGGGAGCACGTCCGTTTTTTTCCCAAGCCAAACGACTGGTCCGTAGCCTTTTGGTGGATTTCTCCAAGTACTTTTTTTAAAAGAACGACTTCCCGTCAGAGGGGGGTGACTGTTCGCCCGACGAATCGTCACGGGACCTGACGGTAAATCACTCCCGTCGATGTCCTGACGTTGGAAAATGTATTGATGGACTTACAAAGGAGGAGGTGAAAAAGGGGGATTCGGGGTCCATCAAAAATAATTGATCATGAAAGGAGAGGTTCTATGTCAGAGATGATTAGAAACGGCAGAGGTTCCGGAATCGTGATCGTCCTTGCGCTCGGCCTGGTCTTCCTCTGGGCCTGCACCGCAAAGACGCCCGTGCTTCCCGGAACAGCGACAACGGGTGCGGCAGGCGCAGCCGCGGGTGCGGCAACCATGGTGGGAGAATATACCTTCTCGAACATCTACTTCGATTACGACAAATCAAGCATCACGCCGGCTGCCGGGGATATTCTCAAGAAGCACGCCGCCTGGTTGAAGAAGAACGCCGGCTATGATGTCAAGGTCGAGGGATACTGCGACGAAAGGGGCACCGAGGCTTACAACATGGCTCTCGGCAAGAGGAGGGCGAATGCCGCCAAGGCTTATCTGACGAAACAGGGTGTCAACGCCAAGAGAATCTCCACGGTGAGCTACGGTGAGGGAAAGCCCGTCTGCACGGAAATGCTGGAATCCTGCTGGGCGAAGAACAGAAGGGCCGTGTTCGTCGTGACGCCGAAGAAATAAGACATCCAGCCCCTGATTTTGTATGACCTTCATACCCAAACTCGATCTTGAAAAGGAGGCGAGCAAGATGAAACGTTTACTTGCACTGATTATTATAAGTCTGTTCATCATCGGTTGCGGAGCAACAGGCAACTATTCGTATAAGAGCTGGGATCACCTGGTATTCAGCGCAGGCGGATATAAGAATTGCACCGCGGAGGACATGGAGAAAGCAAAGCAAGAGGGCTGGTGGGGAGAACTCGTTCCCTGCCCTGTCAAGAAATAACTCCTCCTATTTTCCGACCCTCTTGAAGACATAACCTTCAGCATCATCAGTCGAAGTGTGCAAGAAGCCCCGATGACGACCGCGGGGCTTTTTGTTTTCTGGATTCAGACACATGGCTTTTGACCGGCGCTAACAGCCACGGAGATAAAATAACAGACGGCGTCCGACCGGGTTCACCGGTCGAATTTTGATTGATCATGAGGATGAAACCCCTATAAGATGAAAAAGCAACCGGGACATACGTCCGGGACCAAAATCCCGAAGGGAGTGTAAATGACATGAACAAGGAGCGGCTTGTTGTCATCGGGGGAGATGCCGCTGGAATGAGCGCGGCTTCACAGGCCCGTCGCCGCCGAAAGGATCTGGAAATCGTCGTTTTCGAGCGCAGCCCGCACACGTCGTACTCGGCCTGAAGCATCCCCTACTACGTCGGCCGTGTCGTCGACGACCTGGAGTCCCTCGTTGCCATCACGCCTGAAGAATTCCGTGAAGAGAGGAACATTGACGCCCGGACCCTTCACGAGGTCACGGAAATCGACCTCCAGAATCGCCGGGTCCACGTGAGGAACCTCCGTGGGCAGAAAGAATTCCGGGAGCCCTTCGATATCCTGATGATTGCCACCGGCGCCGTCCCGACGTATCCGGATGTCCCGGGTGCGGATGCCAAAGGGATTTACGGCGTTCACACGCTGCAGAGCGGTATCGAGGTCAGACGGGTGGTGGATGAGGAAAAGCCGGGACACGCCGTCATCGTCGGTGGAGGTTACATCGGTCTGGAAATGGCGGAGGCCTTCGTCATGCGGGGGATGGACGTCTCCCTCGTCGAGCGCTCCGCGCAGGTGATGGGTACGCTCGATCCCGACATGGGGGCCCTCGTATCCAATGCCTTGTTGAAAATAGGCGTCAAGCTCTACCGGGATGAATCGCTGGAGAGCTTTGACATGAAGAATGGTAGGGTGGCCGCCGTGGTCACGGACCGGCGATCCATCCCTGCCGATATCGTCATCACAGGTCTGGGCGTCCGCCCCAATACCGACCTTGCCCGGCAGGCGGGCATACCGCTCGGCGCGAGGGACGCCATCAAGGTCAACGAACGGATGCAGACCTCGATGGAGGGCATCTGGGCCGGTGGTGATTGCGCCGAGTCATTCCACCTGGTGAGCCGAAGGCCCGTTCACTTCGCCCTGGGGACGATTGCCAACAAGCAGGGGCGCGTGGCCGGCATCAACATCGGCGGGGAATACGCCACATTCCCCGGGGTGGTCGGCACGGCCGTCAGCAAGATCTGCGCCGTGGAGGTTGCCCGGACGGGGCTTCAGGAAAAGGAGATCCAGGCACTGGGCCTTCAGTACGTCACCGGCAAGATCGAGAGCATGACGCGCGCGCACTACTACCCCCATGCAGGAAAAGTAACCGTCAAGGTTCTCGCCGAGAAGGGGTGTGGAAGGCTCCTCGGCGGGCAGATCGTCGGTGTCGAAGGCGCCGCCAAACGCATCGATGTTCTCGCCACCTCCCTGCACGCGGGATTCACCGTTCTTGACATGATCGATCTGGACCTGAGTTATGCCCCGCCCTATTCGCCCGTGTGGGACCCCGTCATCATCGCGGCCCGAAAGGCCGCCGAGGCCCTGTGAGGCTGAAACAAAGGACGCGAACCCCAGGGGACTCTGTCCGCACTACCCCTTGGGCCGGCGGGGGATGATGAAAGAGGTCCTATGCCTGTAGTCCACGTATGCCTTTCCGAAACGGAGTTCCAATTCCTTCTCCTCGATGATCCGGATGTAAAGGACCAGCAAAGAAAAAAGAAAGATCGTCACGGCAACGGCCATGGGAGAGCCGGCCAGAAGGCCCATGCCCAGGTAGAAAAAGAAAGTGCCGAAGGTCATGGGGTTCCTGCAGAGGGCGAAGGGCCCTTCCACCAAAAGCCTCTGGGTCGGCATCAACGGCGAGGGTGTCCCTTTTCCGTGCAGGTACTGGGTCATGATCGTCCAGGCAGCGAAGGCAAAACCCTCGATGACGAAGAGAAGGCCAAGCACAAGCGCCAACGTCTCCCCCCGGAACCCTGCAAGCCCCAGCTTGCAATCCAGAAATAAAGAGAAATAAACGACGGCGAAGGGGCCCGCGGCCCCGAAAGCAAGTCCCTGCACAATGATCGCGAGCAAGCGCTGGGCGTTGCTGTACCGCCGCGATGCCAGCCGCCTGAAAATCTCCACATCCACCGGCGACCCTCCTGTATTTCGGGATGAATGTCACGACGTCATATGCTTACCATAAAAAAAACCGATCAAAAAACACCGGAAAGGCTCCTTGCCCCGGGAAATATTCCCCGAAAGTGAGCAGAAAAGTTCAAGTTTCATCGTTATCTACCGATAATCCTATGGAAATAAACTGCGAGGATGCATCATGTCGAATGTCTTCGGCATCGCGCTCTCGGCCATCAGGGCCCTGTTCACGAAACTCGACGTGGCGGCCAGCAACATCGCCAACGCCAACACCGACGGTTTCAAGAAAAGCCGCGCCGAATTGCAGGAGGTGGCGCCGGGCGGTGTCAAGGTGTCCATCAGCACGGTCGACACGCCGGGAAGCCCCCTGCCGCCGGCGGATGGCGAGACGCTCTACCAGGAATCTTCCAATGTCTCCCTTGAAGAGGAGATGGTCAACCTCATCATCACACAGTACACCTTCAGCGCCAACCTCAAGACCCTCAAGGCCGAGGAGGAGATGCAAAAAAACCTCCTCGACATCAAGGCCTGAAAACCCCGTTCCTAAGATTACGGTATCCCATCATACCTGCTCGGGGGGTATCTCTGACGGGTCGTAGCCGGCCACAGAGTCGATGCCGGCCTTCCGGAGTCTTTTTTCCACATTCCCGTAAAGAACAAGTTCCTCGACCTCCATCTCGTCGACACCGACGGCTGCCAGCCTCCTTTCAAGGCTTCGAACATTATCGGCCGTCGAAAAACTCACCATGACGGCGGGGTAGGCCCGTACGCCCCCCCCGACAAGGTTTTCCAGAGCCTTGATCTGCAGGAGAAATGCCTGAGGATCCGCTCCTGTCAGCCGCGAAAACTCCTCTTCGTTTGTTCCCTTGAGGCTGACCCTCACGCAGAGGAAGGGGAATCGCGACAGGTCTCTGGCATAGGACGGGTCGTCCCCGATGAGGATCCCGTTTGTCTCGAGAATAAACTGGTAACCGGGCGGAATTTTTCCAAGTACCCCGAGGAGATGATCCCTCGCGAGGGTGGGCTCGTTCCCGCTGATACGAAGCCGCTTGAAGCCCTTTTTGCGGGCGATGCCGACAAGCTTCCCGGCAACTTCGGCGGGTGAGTAGAACCGCCCCAAAGCTTCCGGAGAGACAACCTCGTCCCAGGCCCAGCAGAAGAGACAACGAAGGCAGCAACCGACACAGTCCGCCGTTGCGATACCGTCGTAGAACCTCGCAGCCCTGAAACGGTAGTATTTGCGCAAATCACCCCGGCAGATGACCCGCGATGTTTCTTCGGCTTTCCTGACAGGATCATACATGACTGCGATCGCTCCAGGAATTTTCTATCCCGCGGGGGAGAGTTGTTTAAGTCCGGAGGCTTTTGTGGTATATACCATCACCGGATATAATCCCATGACGGGCCCAGGGGGGCCGATCATGATCCATACGTCATATAACACGCTAAGGGATTTAAGAGTATTTTAAGTTCACCGGGCCTTCTATACGCCCGCCGGTTTTTTCATCTTTTTCTTAACCTGATGGTCCCCACGCCTTACGGTACGTGCCCTGTCGGGCACTCACCGGGAACATTGAATCCGAGGAGAGGGATGAACCTATCCTGTCACCATCCATTTGCGCATACGAAGGGAATGTGGCTTCTCACGGTCGCATTGCTTGCCCTTCTGCCCTGCCTGGTCGCGTTTCTGCCCGCCATCAAGGGCCGCGGCCCCCATCCCGACCGTATCAAGATGCCCCCGGGATTTGAAATGAAGCTCTTCGCGCAGAATGTCAAGAACGCCCGGTCGATGGCCATGAGTCCCGGTGGGGTTCTCTTCGTTGGCACCCGGGAGGCCGGCAGGGTTTATGCCATCGTTGATCGGAACGGGGATCATGTGGCGGACGAGGTCCTCACCATCGCGAAAGGGCTCAACATGCCCAACGGTGTCGCGTTTCGAGACGGCTCCCTGTATGTCGCGGAGGTCAACCGGATCCTCCGCTACGACGGCATCGAGACCCGGCTCTATAACCCGCCAAATCCCGTTGTGGTGAGCAGCCAGTTTCCGAGTGACAGGCACCACGGCTGGAAATATATGGCCTTTGGCCCCGATGGCATGCTCTACGTTCCCGTGGGGGCGCCCTGCAACATCTGCGAGCGAACTGAGAGGCCCTACGCAACGATCATGCGGATGCAACCCGACGGCACGGGCCTGGAAGTCTTTGCCTCGGGCGTTCGAAACACGGTCGGCTTCGACTGGCACCCCGGCACGGGAGACCTCTGGTTCACGGACAACGGACGGGACTGGATGGGTGACGACCTGCCGCCGGACGAGTTGAACCGGGCACCACGGAAGGGTCTGCACTTCGGTTTTCCATACTGTCACGGCGGCACCATCCCCGATCCGGATTTCGGAAAAAAGCAAGGCTGCGAAAATTTCACGCCGCCGGCCATTCAGCTTGGGCCCCATGTGGCGGCACTGGGCATGCGCTTTTACAGGGGGAAAATGTTCCCGCGGGAGTATGAGAACCAGGTCTTCATCGCCGAGCACGGGTCGTGGAACCGCAGCGCGCCCGTCGGTTATCGTATCACGCTCGTGAGGCTGAAGGAAGACCGGGCGGTAAGGTACGGGGTCTTCGCCGAGGGCTGGCTGGAGGGTTTCATGGCCTGGGGCCGTCCCGTCGATCTTCTCGTCATGCCCGACGGCTCCCTGCTCGTTTCGGACGACCGCGCGAACGCCATCTACCGGATCACCTACCGGCAACCCTCATCGCTTTCAGAGTAAAGCGTATTTCAAAATTTCATTTCAGGAGGTTTTTATGAAGTTCAAGACGCTCGACGATGTTCTCAAGTTCGCCATCGGGAAGGAGACAAAATCAAACAAACTTTATCTGATGTTCCAGAAAAAGGTTAAGGACCCGGCTGCCAAAAAACTGCTCGGCGAGATGGCGGATCAGGAAGCGGGTCACCGGAAGCTTCTGGAGGAAGCCCTCAAGACGCACAAGATGCATTCCATCGGTGGAAAGTGCGAAGTGGCGGACATGAAGCTGACCGATTACATGGTCGAGCGGGAGCTGAAACCGGACAGCGACCCTCAGGATGTGATGATGTTCGCGATGCAGATGGAGAAGCTCTCCTACGATTTCTACCAGGAACTCCTGAAGAACTATGAGGGGACGAAGCTCGCCGGCGCCTTCGCGAAGCTGACCGACGAGGAACGATGCCACAAGGAAACCCTGGAGAAGGAATACGAAGAGCACTTCATGCAGTGGATGTAGGATCGGGAGAGCCGGCGCAGGAAAAAAATGCCGGCCTCTTCAAACCGAAGGGCCGGACCATGGGTGACCATTTTCCGTTTTTTCGCACCTACTCCATGAGGGCATACAACCAGGCGCCCAAAACGGAAAAGCTGATCAGGACTACAAAGACATATTCGATCATCTCCCCAACCTCCGAGCAAAGGGCAACCAGGATACCGACGTCTTTGCCGACGCGTGTATCCCAGTGAGCCCCATGAGTCTCTGATCTACACTCCCGCCGAATAGTATAACCGTTCGCCCGATAACGGGGTTTCGGTTTATCTTGATGTGCTGAAGTTAGTCGAGGGACCCATGTTTTTTGCCATCTCTAATATCGGATTCCAACCGCTCAGACTTTAGTGCGAAAATTGTGCCATATAATCCGGGAATGGAACCATCACTTCAAGACTCAATTCCCCAATGTTAAGGGAGGGTTGCGTTTTTACACCCGCTTGAGAGAGAAAAAAGTTCTACAGGAAATATATCCCTGAACCGATGGATACCCGTCGATGCTTGACCCTGCGTACCCCTTCGGGTTTATTACCGTCGTATTTTTGACAGCGTCGCCGTGGCAACACAGGACAGAAAATGCATGAGACATGCAAAGGGAAAAACGGCCTCAAAAAAAGATCGGGGGAAAGAGAAAGCGAAGGACGGCATCCGACGGAAGGAAGACAAAAAATTGTTGTTCAACGCGTCGGTAAAATGATAATAAAGGGGGCAAAATCCAACCAAGGAGAGTGTCATGATCAAAAGATTCAGGAAATCATTGCTGGCCATTGTCGTAACCGTTTATATGACCATCTTCACGACTTCCCCGGCTTTAGCCGGAATGGTCTCCTCCTTCACCTCCTCACCGGAGATGGCGACCACGATGAGGGGCGAGGAGATCGGCAAGGTTCAACGGGCCCTTGAAAATGAGATCCTGATCGAGAAATTCAAGGCCTACGGACTCAACCCCGGGGAAATCAGCGACAGACTCCAGAGCATGTCGGACGAACAGATCCACCTGCTGGCCCAGGCATCGGATCAACTGCTCGTCGGCGGTGATGCACTCGGCTTCGTGATCGCCATTCTGGTCATCATCCTCCTGGTCATTCTGATCCTCAAGCTCTACGACAAGCAGATCGTTGTCAAGTAGCCGACATTGAAGTCCCTTTTTCTCTCCTTACTCATTGCCGCAGCGGCAGTAACGCACGTCATTAAGGGTGTACCCTTTGTGAAGCAGGACTCACAGTACTGCGGTCCTGCTTCGCTTTCTTCCATCCTCAGCTATTACGGTGATCCCGTCGACCAGCAAACCATCGGCAAGGAAACGTACTGCGAAAAACTCAAAGGAGCCCTGATCACCGATCTGGAGAACTTCGCCCGCGCCCGGGGCTTCAGGACCCGGTCGGGCAGCGGCACGCTGGAGGACATCCAATCGGCCGTTTCCGGGGGAACACCCGTCATCGTGCTGGTCGATCAGGGTTTCTGGGTGGTGTCTCAACCCCACTATCTGGTAGTCTTCGGCTATGACGATACGGGATTCACTGCCCACAACGGATACCAGGCTTCTCAACGATATCCCTACACGGAATTCCGGAAGATATGGACAAAGGCAGGATCAACATACCTTTTGATCTACCGCTGACGGCAGCCCTTGTTCTACTCCTCTGTCTCATCTGCGCCTGCGCGATGCCCCAGATCATCATCCTCGAGGACACACTGACGGCGGAGGAACACAACGACCTCGGGGTGATTTACGAGAAGAAGGGTCTCGCCGACCTGGCGGAGAAGGAGTACCTGAAGGCCGCAGGAAAGCGCGAGGAATGGATGGTCCCCTATTTCAATCTGGGGAATCTCTGCTACAAACGCGGTGATTACAGCCGGTCCGAGGGTTTTTTCCGCGAGGCCTTCGAGCGGGCGCCGGGGAATCCCGATGTCATGAACAACCTCGCCAACGCCCTTCTTATGCAGGGACGTCTCGGCGAAGCAAGAAAAATCATCGAAGACACCCTGGCGATCGATCGCAAAGAAGAATACCTGGACACGTACCGTAAGATTCTCGAGAAAGAATCTCGAAAGTTTTGAGTTTTGAAATTTGAGTTAAAATAAATTCAGATCCTTTATAACTCAGCATCCAGCGCTTAAAACCGGGGGATGCGCCATGGCCTCCTAGACGAAGATCTCCATGACGGCCTCGGCCATCAGCCTGTAACCCATGACCGTCGGGTGGACGCCGTCAAACTGCACAAGTTCTCCCAGATCAACTCCTTCCCTGACCCGCCGCTTCCAGTGCTCGTGGACCCTCGCGATCGAAAGTTTGTAGGTCCGGGCCAGATCCTCGAGACGGCCGTAAAATGACTTTTCGATGACCTCGTTCCACTCGTTCTCGCCGATATAGGATGAGGTCACGAGGACAATCTCGGCCTTCGTATTTCCCAGGATCTCGCTGATGGCGGTCTCAATGTTCAGACGATAATCATCGGGCGTGTAGCCCACAAAGGCATCGTTCAGGGCAAACTGAAGGAGAACACAATCCGGGTTGTAGAAAAAAACATCGGGGTCGAGGCGATGAAGACCTCCCTCGGCCGTGTCGCCGGGGATTCCTTTGTTGATGAGCCTGAATCCGGTTTTCGGATATTGCTCCGTGAGCATCTCCTTCAGGAAATCAAGGTAGCCCTTTTTCACCATCCAGCCGTAGGTGAGGGAATCCCCGATGGCCACGATGGTTGCCGACTCGGTCGTCCGGAGCTTTTCGATGGTCTTTACAGGTTTCGTCATGTACTTCTCCGCGTATCCCTTCACCCTGAATCGTTGCTGCTCGCCGCGCGATACCATACAACATCACCCTCATTATTTCCACCCTCTTCATCGGTATCGTCCCTCCAAGGCTCCAACGGAATATAAAAAAATAGGGCCCCTTATTTCAAGGCCCCATCATTCAGGTCCGGAACGACCTTCTCGCATCGTTGATCAGGTGCCTGGCCATAGACCCTGGAGACTGGAGTAAAAAAACGGCGATCTTCGAAAATCCGTCATCGCCGCACCTCAGTTTAAGTTCCTCCGCTATGGCAGGAATATCGTATATCCCACGACATCACGATAGAACCGCAGTTCTCTCCTAGCTCGCGGCCGCCCCAAGGGGCGTGTCCTGGAATTTGAGAGCGATGCAGTCTTTCCTCCACAGGCAGGAAAGTTCGCGACAATATTCGACCCGGTCCGTACCGTAACATTCGGGGTTATTCTCTTTCCGCTGTATGGCCCTGATGAGGTCCGTCTTTCTCATGCCGAAGGAATTGATCCCTTTTGCTTTTGCTATTTTTTGAATGTCCTGATATTTCATGTAAACATTGCCTCTTTTTTTAAAGGCGATCCGAGATCGTTAAAAACAGTGATTGTCCGCTTCGAGGGTGACAGGTGTGCTGCACACCATGGCCGCACCCGGGAGCTATTCCGCGATGTTGACTTTGAAATACCGATTGAGGGCCCCCTTGATGGCAACCTCGCAGTCATTCTTTTTTGCCGGGGCGCCGGAGCCATTTCCGAAATACCGCATGTTGGCGCGTAGAATGGCCGACTCATGTTGGGTCAGATCCCCGGGCCGACCGGGCTGCTTATCTATGGCTTCTGTGGAGATGTCGATCTTTGACATGGGCGTCTTTCAAAAACCATTAAGGGAAAATTGACGAACCTGGGTCTATCGGCTGCGTCATTTCAATTACAGTATGACATAAAAGCAAGGCGAATAACATACAGAATAATACTGGAAAGATATCAGGTCAAAACTGATATTATGTGAGACTGAGCAGAAAAGACCTCAGATTTGCTTTTTTATTTTTCAATCCAAGCTTGATCCTTATGTTGTCGCGGTGGAACTCCACGGCACGGCTGGAAATGTTGAGGACCTCCGATATTTCCTTCGTCGTCCTCCCCTCCCGGATTAGGGTCGCGATCTGGATCTCCCGGGGTGTGAGATTAAGGTATTTGGAGGTCATCTTACGGAGAAAGGGGGAAAGGATATCGTCCAGGTTGGACTCGATGATATCCGTGTAAGCCAGCTGGTCACCCTTGAGGGCTGTTTTCTTGAGCTTTTCGAGGTAGGGAAGGACGAGCTCTTTGACATTGGAGAGGATCCTTTCTTCCAGTTCTTCCCTGTCATCCTCGCGGTGCTTGAGAAGAACTTTGAGGGCCGTGTTCAATTCTTCAAGGTTCCGGGACTTAATCTCCAATTCCTCTTCTCTCTCATGCAGTTCCATCTCCGCTTTCTTGCGCTCGCTGATGTCCAGAAGGGAGGCCACACTCATCCTTGTTCCGGGAATAATGGCAATCGTCATAAACGCATCCCGGGCCCTGCCGGCTTTGTCCCTGAAGCGAAACTCGTAATTCCGAGGTGTGGCAGCCTCGTTCACGCGACGGAGATAATGGTACTCGATCATTCGCTCGAGCATGCCCTCACCATCGGCTATGAACTCCGTCCATTTCATCTTTTTCTCCACCTCGGCTTTCGTGTAACCGCTCTGCCGTTCGAACTCCGTGTTCACCATGAATACCGTCATGTCTTCCTCCAGGATCATGGTCGCTGCTGTGGTGGTCTCGAAGATGGTCCTATACCTGATCTCAGATTCTTTCAGGGCCTGTTCAGCCCGAACGCGGTCCGTGATGTCATGGCCGACACCCTGGTACTCCACGATATTGCCCCCGTCATCGAAGACGGCCCGGTTCGTCCACATCTGCCAGCCGATCTTTCCGCCCGGCATGAAGACGCGGTGCTCAACGGCGAATAAAGTCATTCCTCCGGTCATCCCGTCAATCATGTCCTCGATCTGCTTGCGGTCCTGCTCGGGAACGAGGTTTTTGAAGTCGGAGCCGATGAGCTCTTCCCGCGTCATGCCGAAAAATTGGCAATAGGCGTCGTTGACAAAGGTGAGCGTCCCGTCACGAAGATAGCGGCAGATCAACTCGGATTGATGCTCGATGATACTCCGGTATCGCTCTCCTTCCCTCTTTTGCTCGAGGAGCTCCGCTTCAAGCCTGTCTAATTTTTCCCGGATTTTTTCGTTATCTTTTTCCATATGTTGTCGCCCTGCATTTCATCGCTTGAAGTCCCCCGAAACAGCCATGCCGGCCCTGGGACACAATGATTTCAGCGATTTAAAATTACCTTTTCCCTTCATTCCTGTCAATGCCCCCTTTGAGGCATCCTCGAAGGCGCCGCAAGACGACCCCTATTCTTACAAAGCGATACGGGGGGAGTGAACTATCCTGCATCTCAAGAGAAAGGCCGTGAGGGGAGCCTTCCGGGTAAGATGAAATCCCCTTTGAAAAACCAGGACTCAGGGCCGGGAATGATCATTTTTCTTGCATCCCGCGATGTCAAAACGATATTATGAAGCCCGATTTTTGTCGTACCCCGGCCAGAGCAGACAGACAAATCGCGCTCGTTTTGTAAAGGTTCCCTTCTCAAGAACCGATGAAGGGTCCTGAGACATATATGATTGGGTGGTTTATTCCGGCTTCTCGCACAAGGAGGGGGCATCATGAAACAGCGCACTTTTCTCACGGTCATTCTCTTCATCATGGCCTTACTTACAACCCCGGCCATGGCGCAAATCTCCATCACACTCGACAGGGCCGAAATAAACGGCCAGGACATCACGGCGAGCAGGCTCATCGTCGTCCAGCCGGGCGAGCCTCTAACGGGCTATCTTGAAGTGACGGTACAAAGCAGTGAGCCCGTCGGCACAACGGTACCCGTGGCAGCCACACCGAACTGGTGGTGGGACGGCTACAGGACCAATGCGGAGATATACACGCCCATTTCACCGGGGGCGCCCCAGGGCGCGCATACCTACCGTTACGATCTCCCCGCGGATCTGTGGTCACCTTACTTCCCCGCCGGGGCCATCTATTATATCGGCGTCTTTGCCGGTGCGGTCGAAGACGAAGCGCATCTCATGTCCTGCGACAAGAATAACGGCCAGTATGTCTGGAATGCCTACCCGGAGAGCGGGACGAACGCCCTGGACGTTGCCAACTGGTCAAACGTCTACTGGGACCAGGCAGTCTCCGTAGAAGGCTCTGTCCACGGTTTCAAGTTCTGCAGCGGCGCAGTCTGCGGTCCCGGCAGTTATGGCGGTGCGGCCATCATGGTGCAGATCGCGAGCCCACAGGTCGAGAAGGAGCTCACCCTCTCGCCCGCGGCCGACACCTTTGTAAGCTCGAGTAACAGGCGTTACCGGGACTACAGGAGCCCCTACTCCACTTATGAAAAATATGTCAATTACGGCGATTCAAGCGGCCTGGCGATCGTGCGGGGCAAATTCGGACTATTCCGGAGCTTTTCCGACTGGAGGGCAAGCCTCATCCGTTTCGACCTTTCCGAGGTTTCACCGGACGCGACGATCGAGGAAGCCAACTTGTGCCTCTATCAGTACATGATCTGGAGCGAACAGGTCTCCATCCATCGCATGAAGAAAGACTGGAAGGAGCTCGAAGCCTCCTGGTACGAGTCGTACAAGGGTGGTGAGCTCTGGTGGGGCGGCTGGACGAATGGTCAAAACTATGAGCCCACGGCGAGCGATCTGAAATCGGTGACGAAAGAAGGCTGGTTCTGCTGGAACGTCCAAGAGGACGTCGGGATCTTCGTCAATACCCCCGACGAAAACTTCGGTTGGTTCCTGAAGTCCGCGGCAACGACGGGAAGCGATGAAACGGCTATCGCCTTCTATTCCAGAAACGCTCTCCGGAATGACTTAAGACCGTATCTGTACGTTCGCTACACGGTCGGCGGCTCTGGACCCATAGGGCTCTCCCGGTAATATCTGAAAGGCTCCGGTCTCTCTCCCCGAGGGGCCGGAGCCTTTTTTTCATAAGGCCAGCAATCGGCACGAATCATCGTCCTAAAGCTTTCCAGGTTTGTGCCGATATAGAAAACAGAGTTCATGCGTCTGAAAAAGGCAAACCACGCCGAAAGGGTGGGACGCAAAGCCACGGGCCTAAATCCGAAGCCGTCGGATAGGGTAGCCGGGTTGCCAGGCGAAAGCAGCACTTTCCTGTGCTGAATTTCGTCGGCTCAGCAAATTCAGCCATATGGAGGTGCTGTTGTCATGTTGACGACACATCTGCGGGTGAAGTTTGCCCGGGGGATCGGTCGTCTTCTCCCCGTGATCAGCCTTGCCATCCTGGTCACGTCGATCCTCTCTCTCCATATCTTCACGTCCGCGGTCCACGCCGCCCAGATCAGTCTTGAATGGGACGCCAACGGAGAAGCTGATCTGGCAGGCTACATGGTCTACTACGGGACATCGAGCGGCAACTACACCGCCTCAACCGACGTCGGCAACAACACCCACTGCGTGATCTCCAATCTCGAGCCGGGTGTCACCTACTACCTGGCGGCTACGGCCTACGACTCCGAGGGAAACGAAAGCGGATTCTCCGACGAGATCGTCTATGCCGTTCCCGCTGCTGTGCCATCTGGTCCGGGTTCGTCATCGTCCGATGAAGGCGGAAGCGGTGGAGGCTGCTTCATCGCCACGGCAGCGTACGGCAGTTATCTGGCCCCGGAGGTCATGGTCCTGCGTCAGTTCAGGGATCATGTCCTTCTCACAAATGTTCCCGGGAAGGCCTTTGTGAGGTTCTACTACCGGGTTTCCCCCCCCATCGCCGATTTTATCCGGGAGCATGAAAACCTGCGGTCAGTGACACGATGGGCCCTCTCACCGCTCGTCTACGGCGTGAAATACCCGAGGGCGTCGGGTGCGATCCTTCTCGTATTGCTGGCGCTCGCTTTCATGATCTGTGTGGGAAGAGAAAAATGCGAAGAAGAAAATCTGCAGAATAACGACCGTTCATTCGTGAAATATTATACCGTCTCCGACCTCCGACCCAAGGGTGACTAACCCCTCCCTGAAGATAATCCCCGGCCTCCGCGCCGGGGATTATCTTCCAACTCTCGGAAATCATGAACATCCTGAACTGAAGCGTACCGCCGGATATCCCAGCTCCGGGTGTATCCTTCTCAGGCCGCCAGAGCTTTCTTGCACAGCTCCGTAATGAACACGGGATTGATGCCGTCATCCCGACAGAGTTTCCGCAGGTTCAGGTAACACATGGGACACAGAAAGACCATGGCCTCGGCCTTGACGTTTTTCGCGTCGTCGATGTTCCACTTCTTCACCGCCGCCGCGCGGTCCTTGTCACGGGCCATCAACGGGGCGCCGCAGCACAGCGCGTTGACCCTCTCGTACTTGCGGGCCGGCCTTTCCACACCCAGAAGCTCGAAGAGCTTATCGAGATAGATGTCCTTCCCCTGCGTGTATCGCGAGGCGCAGGGAGACTGGTAGGCGATTTTGAGGGGGATCTTCTTGATCTTGTCCTTTCTTTTCAGCATTTCCCTGTAGAGATACTCAAAAATATGGATCGGCCGGAAGGGCACCTTCAGTCCGTACTCCTGGGCCAGGGTTGTCAGCAGGGTGTAACAGTCATCGTGGAAACAGACAACCTCCTTGGCCCCGAGGGCGGCGAGGTTGTCGATAAACCGCTTCGCTTCTTTTTTGACCGGACTTGGTCTTCCCAGATGGATGTACCCCACGGTACAGAAGTAGTCTGCGCCTTCGACGATTGTCAGGTCCTCGAAGAGGGGGTTGTCCAGGAGTTCACGAACCATATCCCCGACGATACAGAGATTCAGCACGGGAGCACCTTTTTTGCCCTTCTTGACAACCGTCGGCAGGTTTTGGAGCTTGGCGAAATTCTGCATGGCCTGTTCGGGAATCTTAAGCGCGCCCGTCTTTTCCTGGCGCTCGTTGAGCAGGTCAAAGGGATTGGCCTGGGTGGGGCAGACCAGGTTGCAGGATGCGCAGGTGACGCAGAGACCCACGATGGGCGGCGTCCCCCCCGCTACGAGCTCTTTCATTTCCTTCTGGGCGCGCTCCAGGTCGTAATCGACATAGGGACAGAACTCGAGGCATTTTCCGCAGAAATCACATCTTTCAGTATAAAACATAGCTATCCTCCTTCGCTTTGAGAATTCGCCCAATAATAGCCCTCTTCACCTAGCACAAATCGTTGCTGAAGGGCATGATTTTTATTGAGATACGGTGATGAAGACACCCTTTTTCAAAACCCCCAGAAGACCTCCACGGGGTCTTCGTCCACTTCCCTCAGGAGGATCTCGAAGTCCGCCTTGGGGTTGAGGTAGTAGGCTTGCCAGTTCGACTCGCGGTCCTTGTAGTAAAGCGACCACATCTTCTCTCGTTCAATCCATCGGAACTGCGCCACATCCAGACCCACCCACTGACTCGGATCGTCAAACCCCGCCCGCTGCTCGAAGATCGTAACGGAATCCTCCTCGATCTTGAAGCCAAGCCGGAGCCTGCTTCTGTAATGAAGGGGTATTTTCTCCCGGCAGAACCAGGAAAGCCTCGTCTCCACGAGCTTTCGTGTGAACTCCGATAATGCCATGATTAAAAATCATAGCACGACTAGGGCTCAACGGTCAAAATCCGGCTCGTAGCCCCTCACATGGCAGGAAAACTGCAATGTATGGCTTCCGGTCGCAGGATCGAGAAAATATTTCCATCATCGACGCATGTTGCATCAGACCGGTGTCGATGAATCGTGAGAATCATCTAACTAAGCAATAATCAACGGAAATTCATGTCAGAAACGGCCGGGCACAGACATTTCATCAAGGGGATGACAGAAGTCATCATCGCGGAATCCCATGCCGTGGCCAGGCTTTTCATGCATTTTGCCCTCGATAACGCCATACCGGGCATGATCTACGACGCCACCATGCTCCCTTATGAAAAAGAATTCATCCGGAATGCCTGCGTGGTCTGGATGCAGACGAACAGGAAGGACCCGGGGATGAAAGACTGGAAGGTGGTCTTCCCGATCCTGGCGCAATTCCAAAACGGCGTGGGTCTCATGCCGCTGGGAATCAATTTCGCGGCGATGGACTATGAGGACATGAGCGAAGAGGAAATTTCCGAGTACATCTCCCGGAGCAGGATCCCGAGCCGGGAACTTTCAGAGCGTGTCGCAAGGGAATATGAGGAGCTTCTCTCCATTGTGGAGAGGATCCTGCCCTGACCCCCGCTCATTTTTTTATTTCCCGCCCGAGCCTTTTCTCAATCGATTGAACCTTCCCCGTGATGCGGTCCGGCTTTCCCGGCCGGTCATCAATGGATATGGACGTCAGCACTCTCGACGCGCCCCTCAACACCTCTTCATGGCACTTTCTGATAAGGGTCATCACCTCGTCCCATCCCCCCTCGACGACGGTGCCCATGGGATTCGTCTTGTAGGGAAGACCGCTTTCATCGATAATCCGGATGACCTCCGCGACGCCTTCGCTGATGCTTTCACCGGTGCCCAGGGGCACAACACTGAACTGGACGAGCATGACAGGCCTCCTTTCGATAGAGCCGGGATTCGCCGGCGCAGGGTCAGGATGCTTCTACGATGGCCACGGGGCGGCACCAACCGGCGCTTGCCCCCTTGATCTTGACGGGGAAACAGCAGACGGTGAAGCCGTGAGATCGCCCGATGGCGGAGAGGTTTGCCATTTTTTCCATGTGGCAATAGCCGATTTCGATGCCTGCGAAATGAGCCTCCCAGATGACCTTCGGGTCTTTCGTTCTCTTGAACTCCTCGGCGATGAATGGAAGGGGCCGGTCCCAGCTCCATGCGTCGATCCCCACGACCTTGACGCCCTTCTCCAGGAGGTAGAGTGTGCTTTCCCGGTCCATGCCCGCCCCCCTGACCAGGTACTCGGGTGTACCCCAGGCCTGATCGGCGCCCGTCCGGATCAAAACGATGTCGAGGGGTTTGATCCTGTATTGGATTTTCTCGATGGCCCTCTCCACGTCCTTCACGGTGATGCGCTCACCGTCTTTCTTGCGGCTGAAATCAAGGACGACACCGTCGCTGAAGCACCACTCGAGGGGAATCTCGTCGATGGTGGAAGCCGGCTTGCCCCCGTCCATCGTGGGGTGGTAGTGATAGGGGGCATCCAGGTGGGTCCCGCTGTGGGTGGTGAGCGTCATGAACTCCAGCGCCCATCCGAGCCCTCCGGGAAGCTCTTCCTTTCTGACTCCAGGGAAGAAGTCCCTCATCTGCTCGGCCCCCTGGCCATGGTCCACGTAGTCGATCTTCGGGATCATCATCGGGGGGTCGCTCGGCAGCCCCGCCTCGATGGCAATACTCAGATCCACGAAGCGTCTTTTTTTCATATCCGCTCCTTTTCGGTTTTTGCACGGGTATTCTTAAAGAACGACGGGCAGGTAAACGAACATTCATCTCCTTGATGACCGTGTCTATACAACCGTGATCACCAGTGAGTCAAACAAATAAGGATTTCTTCTCCCCCGCCCTTACCCGATGGCTTCCTTGAGGCTTCGGGCGAAGGCTTCGACGGTACGTGCCAGGTCCGGCCTTCCGGCATGCTCCCCGATGAGGCGAACGATGGCGCTTCCCACGACGACGCCGTCTGCTGCCGGGGCGATTTCCCTCGCCTGTGAGGGACTTGAAATTCCAAAGCCCGCAACGACGGGAAGAGCCGACATTTTCCGTAGGGCGGAAACCTTGTCCCGGATTTCCTCGAGGACGGGCCTCCCGCTCCCGGTCACACCGGTGAGTGATATGTAGTAGATGAAGCCGGAGGCGCGCTTCACCATCTTTTTCGCCCGGTCGATTCCCGTCGTGGGCGCAATAAGCGTGATGAAATCCAGACCCGCTTCATCCGTGCTCTTTCTTAACTCCGACGCCTCTTCCACGGGAAGGTCGACCACCAGCACCCCGTCGGCGCCGTTCGCCGCGGCCTGCCGGGCGAATCGCTCTGCACCGAAGACAAAGATGGGGTTGTAATAACTGAACAGAATGACGGGCATCTGAGTCGAACCCCTGAGATCGGCAACCAGGTCGAGAATCCTCGCGAGGGTCACGCCATTCTTGAGCGCCGCCTGAGAGGCCCCCTGAATGATCGGGCCGTCGGCCGTGGGATCGGAAAAAGGAATCCCGAGTTCCAGAACATCGACGCCTGCCCTGTCAAAAGCCAGAATGATTTCCCTCGTCGCCCTGATGTCCGGGTACCCGGCCGTCAGGTACGCCACAAGGGCCTTTTCCCCTTTCTTTTTCAACCCGGAAAATTTCTTCTCAATGCGTTTCACGCCCGGCACCTCCCGTGATCTGTGAAATGATCCCCGTGTCCTTGTCCCCCCGCCCCGACAGGTTGATGACGATGACCTTGTTGCGGTCGAGCGTCGGCGCCAGCTTCATGGCGTACGCGACGGCGTGGGCGCTTTCCATGGCGGGGATGATCCCCTCGCATGTAGAGAGCAGAAGAAAGGCCTCGACGGCCTCCCGGTCCTCAATGGAGACATAGGACGCCCTTCCCGTCTCCTTGAGATAGCTGTGCTCCGGCCCCACGCCCGGATAATCGAGCCCGGCAGCAATCGAGTAGGCATCATGGACCTGGCCCTCCTGATCCTGCAGGAGGTACGTCTTGTTCCCGTGAAGGACACCAATATGACCGGCCGAAAGCGTCGCCGCGTGCATCCCGGTTTCGATCCCCCGACCGGCCGCTTCAACGCCGATCATCCGGACATCGCGATCATTCCGAAAGGGATGAAAGAGACCCATGGAGTTGCTCCCGCCGCCGACACAGGCAATCAGGTAATCGGGGAGGCGTCCCTCGATGTGAAGGATCTGGCGTCTCGTCTCTCGCCCGATGATGCTCTGGAAATCCCGTACCATCACGGGGTAGGGATGCGGCCCCGCCGTGGAGCCGATGATGTAGAAAGTGTCCCGGACATGAGTGACCCAGTGCCGCATCGCCTCGCTCATGGCATCCTTGAGCGTCGCCGTGCCCGCAGTCACAGGGACAACCTCAGCGCCCAGGATCTTCATGCGAAAGACATTGGGTGCCTGGCGGTGAATGTCCTCCTCTCCCATGAAGATCCGGCATTTCATGCCGAAGAGGGCCGCCACCGTCGCCGTGGCCACACCATGCTGACCGGCACCGGTTTCGGCGATGACCTTCTTCTTCCCCATGCGTCCGGCCACCAGGGCCTGCCCAAGGGTATTGTTGATCTTGTGGGATCCCGTGTGGTTGAGATCCTCCCTCTTGAGATAGATCCGGGCGCCTCCGAGTTTTTCCGTCAGGTTCCTCGCGAGATAAAGGGGGGTTTCCCTGCCGGCGTATTCCCGCAGGTAACGGTCAAGCTCCCTCCGAAAATCTTTGTCGGCACGGCATCCCCGGTAGGCCTCTTCAAGCTCGATCAGGGCCGGCATGACCGTCTCGGCCACATACCTGCCGCCAAAGACACCGAAGTGCCCCCGTTTGTCCGGTTGTGAATTTCTTCTCATGATACCTCCGATATTTTTCCTGTCCTTTATACCCTCTGAAAAATTCTGTCCGCCGGGGCAGGGGTTCTCGCCGGCCCGGAGCCCTTTACAGCCGCGATGAATGCCCTGATCTTTTCGGGGTCTTTTTTCCCCGGCCTCGCTTCAACGCCACTTGCGATGTCGACGGCCCGGGGCCTCACGCGCTCGATGGCCGCATGGATATTCCCGCTGTTGAGCCCCCCGGCAAGAATGAGCGCGCACCTCTCTCCAGCCCGCTTCGCGAGGTTCCAGTCGCAGGTCTTCCCTGTCCCGCCCGACAGTCCGGGATCATAGGCATCAATGACTATAGCCTTCACCGGATATTCGTTCAGGACGGCAAGATCCTCTTCGGAGCGGAGGGTCACCGCTTTGAGGAGAACGGAACGGGGAAAGCGCCTGCAGTAATCAGGTGATTCATTGCCATGGAGCTGAATGAGATCAAGCTTGCAGAACCGCGAAATTCTTTGGACCTCACCCGCATCGCAGTCAACGAAAACCCCGACTCTGCATACGCTCACCGGCAGCAGCGAGGCGATCTCTTTTGAACGCTCGGGAGTCACATGCCGCGGGCTTGCGGGGTGAAAGATGAATCCCAGGGCATTTGCACCGGCCAGGGCTGCGATCCTTGCATCCTCCAGGCTCGTGATCCCGCAGATCTTGATCTCCGTCATGACCTCCCATCCTTTCCCATCAGTTCCCTGATCTTCCGGGCGATGTCCCTCTCCATCAACAGGGCCTCTCCCACGAGAAATACCCGGATGTCCGCCTGCATCAATCTTTCGACGTCTTGCCGCGAACGGATGCCGCTTTCACTCACGATGATGATCCCCCCCGGCACCAGGGGCGCAAGCTGAATGCTTGTCTCCAGGTTGGTCTTGAACGTCGACAAATCACGGTTGTTGATACCGATGATCCGCGCGCCCGCGGAAACGGCTTTTCCCAGGTCGGCCTCGTCGTGAATCTCCACCAGCGTTGCAAGCCCCATCTCCGACGAGAGTTCGATGAGATCCCGCAGTTGCTGAAACTCCAGAATCCTCGCAATGAGAAGGACCGCGTCACCGCCGAAGAGGATCGTCTCGTAGATCTGGTAGGGGTCGATGACAAAGTCTTTTCTCAAGAGAGGAATACCGGCCCGATCCCGAATTTCGGAGAGAAATGACACACGCCCCTCGAAATAACGATGGTCCGTGATCACGGATACGGCTGCGACGCCGTTTTCCTCGTACGTGCGTGCGATGGCCAAGTGATCAAAGTCCTCGCGGATCCGTCCCCTGGAAGGGGAACTCTTTTTGACTTCTGCGATGATGGCAACATCCCCGGAGTCAATGGCTGCCCTGAAGTCGCAAACCGGTTTCATGTCGCTGATCCTCCGTCTCAACTCCAGCAGTGACAGGGCGGCCTTCTTCCGGCTGACCTCCTCGATCTTGTGTCGAATGATTCTGCCCAGGATCATGAAAGCCTCTCTCCACTGTGCGTGAGTTCGATCAGTGATCGGAGCTTTTTCATGGCGGCGCCGCTGTCGATACAATCCTCGGCCATCTTGATCCCCTCGCGGATGGTATCCGCCTTACCCCCGGCGACCATGGCCAGCGCCGCGTTCAGAAGGACGATCTTTCTCCTGGCCCCATTGTTGCCGGAGAGGATCCCCTTGGTGATCTCCGCGTTGGTGGCGGCGTCTCCACCCACAAGCTCTTCGGCCCTGAAGGTTTCGCCGAAGAATTCCACCGGGTTGACATTATAAGTTGTGACGATGCCGTCCCTGAGCTCCGATACCCTCGTCTCCCCGGTAATGGTTGCCTCATCGAGCCCGTCGAATCCGTGTACGACAAAGGCCCGCTTCGTTCCGAGGTTTTTCAGCACCCCGGCAAACATCTCCGTGAGTTTCGAGTCGTAGACACCGATGAGCTGAGCCGTGGCCGAGGCCGGGTTCGTGAGGGGCCCCAGCATGTTGAAGACCGTCCTCAGCCCGATCTCCCGCCTGGGACCGATGGCGTATTTCATGGCCCCGTGCAGTTTCGGGGCAAAGAGAAAACCGATCCCGATCTGCTGGAGGCACTCCTCGATGATGTCGGGCGGTGCGTCGATGTTGACACCGATGGCCTCGAGCACATCAGCGCTTCCACAACCGCTGGAGACGGCGCGATTCCCGTGCTTCGCGACCATGAGCCCCGACGCCGCCACCACGAAGGCCGATGTCGTCGAGATGTTGAAGGTGTTCCGCCCGTCGCCGCCGGTCCCGCAGGTGTCGACGACGACCGAAGAGCGGGCATCGATTCTCGTCGCCTTCTGGCGCATGATCCGTGCGGCCCCCGTGACTTCTTCGACGGTTTCTCCCTTCATCCGCAGGGCCGTGATGAAGGCACCGATTTGCGCCGGCGTGGCCTGACCTTCCATGATCTCCGTCATGGTCCCCATCATTTCCGATTCCTGAAGATCTTTTCCCTGTACGATCTTCGACAACGATTCTTTGATCATCTCATCATCCTCCTTGCTTTCCCCCGGACGTTGAGGTCCAGGAAGTTTCTTAAAATTCTTTTTCCGTTCGGCGTCAGGACTGATTCGGGGTGAAACTGGACGCCTTCAACAGGATACTCCTTGTGCCGGATTCCCATGATTTCACCTTCCTCCGTCTGGGCACTCACCTCCAGAAACGCCGGCATCGTTTCTCTTTCCACCAGGAGGGAGTGATAACGTCCCGCCGTGAAAGGGTTCGGGAGTCCCCGGAAGATCGTTTTCCCGTCGTTGAAGACGGATGATGTCTTTCCGTGCATGAGCCTTCCGGCCCGGACCACCTCGACACCGAAGGCGTAACCGATGGCCTGGTGACCCAGACAGACACCCAGGATCGGCACGCGCCGGTAAAAATGACGGATGACATCCACGGTGACCCCTGCCTCCTTCGGCGTGCAGGGACCCGGCGAGATAAAGATGGCTTTCGGCTTCATGGCCTCGATTTCTCCCAGGGTGATCTCGTCATTGCGGTACACCGCCGTCGCACGACCGAGCTGGCCCAGGTACTGGACCAGGTTGTAGGTGAAGGAATCGTAGTTATCGATCATGAGAATCATGGTTTGCCTCCCCTGTTCTATTCTTTTTCCGTTATTTCAAAACCCGATGCCGCCATCCGCACCGCTTTCATCATCGCGGCCGCCTTGCTCATCGTCTCTTCGTATTCACGTTCCGGATCGGAGTCGGCGACAATGCCGGCACCCGCCTGAATATAGAGCCTGCCGCCTTGCAGCACCATCGTCCGGATGGTGATACAGAAATCCATGTTCCCGGAAAAACTGAAATAGCCCACCGCCCCGCCGTAAGGACCCCTTCCGGAAGGTTCGAGTTCATCGATAATTTCCATGGCCCTGATTTTCGGGGCACCTGTGAGCGTCCCTGCCGGGAAGGCGGCTTTCAGGACATCAAAACAGTCTTTCCCCTCGGCAAGCTGGGCCTGAATGTTGGAGACCAGGTGCATGACGTGAGAATAACGTTCGACGGTCATAAATGAATTCACCTGGACGCTTCCGACACGCGCGATCCGCCCCAGATCGTTTCTCCCGAGATCGACGAGCATCACGTGCTCCGCCCGTTCCTTCGGGTCCTTCAGGAGCTCGTCGGCCAGCATCCGGTCTTCCTGTTCCGTGCTGCCCCTTCTCCTCGTGCCGGCGATGGGCCGCAATTCCGCAACACCGTCCTCGAGACGGACCATGACCTCCGGCGAAGAGCCGATGAGGTAGAGATTGTCGAGCTTCAGAAAGAAGAGATACGGCGACGGATTCACGAATCGGAGGGCCCGGTACAGGTCAACCGGATGGAGGGAATTCCCTGTCTCGAAACGCTGGGAGAGGACCACCTGGATGATGTCCCCCTGGCCGATATAGTCTCTGGCCCGCCGGATGATTTCCTCGAATTCTGCAGCTGACATGTTCGACTCAAATGCGACATCCGGCCTGCCGCCCTGCGTCACCGACGAAGCATCCCGGAACAGGGACTGGCGGAGTGACCCGATGATACCGTCAATCTTCCCGACCGCTTCTCTGTAAATGCCTTCCAGTTCCTCATCCCCTTCTTCGACGCACGCGCAGGAGACCACCTTGATGGTGTGACGAACGTTATCGAATATAAGGAGCGTGTCGCTGATGAGAAAAACGGCATCGCTATCTTCCGTCTTGCCGGCCGAAGCCTTCATCAGCTTTTTCTCGAAGTAGCGAACCATCTCATAAGAGAGGTAGCCGACGGCACCACCGTAAAAACGCGGCAGTCCACCCACCGAAACAGGTTTGAATCTGGAAAGCAGCTTCTTCAGACAGGCCAGGGGATTTCCGCCGTGCTTCAGGCGCCGTGTGCTTCCGTTTTCCCGGATCTCGACCTCATCGGACACTACCCTGAAAACGATCCGCGGGTCGGCACCGAGAAAGGTGTACCTCCCCCACTTCTCTCCGCCTTCGACGCTCTCCAGGAGAAAAACGTTGGCGTTGGATTGCAGCTTCATCAAAGCCGTTACGGGTGTTTCCTCGTCGGCCAGTATTTCACGATAAACGGGGATCAGGTTTCCCCTCTTCGAAAGTTTCTTGAACTCATCAAGTGGTGGGTGGTACATGGTCTCTCCCCGACTGATTTTATAAAGTATCCTTTCAGGCGGTTTAAAAATGTCCAGATGCAAGGCCCCTATGATGCGTGAATAGTGATCAGTGATTAGTGATTGGCATTTTTTGAAAAATATTTTTTCCTTTCACTCACAACGGACCCCTCTATTAAGAGCGTACGTCGCAGCGACGAAGGATGAGGGAAACACAGCAGATGGGCGTTTTTCAACAGCCTGCCTAAAACAAAAAGGCCGTGCTCCTATGCACGGCCTTTCATTCCCCTTATCATAAACAAAAAAACCGTGGAGCACCTCCGGGGTCCCCCACGGCCTTCGTTTCGATAATCTATGTCATCAAACGCTCAGCGGGCAGACCCCTCCTATGAAGCGCTGCCACCACCAGCTGGTTCTTGAAATGTTCGGTCTGTTCATATCGTCTATCTCCGAAAGTGCAGTCCTTATAACAGGCTTTGTGTCGCCTGTCAATCCCTTTTTAAAAAAGAAGAAGTGCCTTTTTCAAATCAGACACATCGTTCCATGCAGGCCCTGAGTCCTGCTGTATCGCCTTTTCTGATTTTTTCCCTCAATTCGGCAAGGCTCGTCTCGTAGAGGCCACAGATTCGTTCGACGTGGGGGTTCAGGGTGAGGATCTCGGCATAGAGTCCCGGCCGTTCAAAGACCCTCTCCATGATTTCCACCTTCGCCCTGAAGATGGGCGTCATAAAAGCCTCCAGGTCTGCCGGTTTCATGCCCGTTTCGTGCAGAACGAGTCCCAGGACAATCGTATTCAGGTGATTGAGCCCCTGGACAACCGCCATGATCTCGTCATGCCGCTCCGGTGTCGTCACCACCAGACGGGCACCTTTTCTTTCAAGAAGCGCCTTTAACCTGGGAAGCCAGCGCTCTCCCCGGCCCGGGCAAAGAACGACATTCTGCCCCTGGAGAGAGGATACGCCGGGCCCGAAGAGCGGGTGGAGACCGATGACCTCGGAGGCAGAAGAGGCCAGCATGGCGCGCACCGGTTCCGCCTTGAGCGAAGTCAGGTCCATGAGGAGGGCGTCCTCTTTCAAAAAGGGTCCCACCTTGCGGATGACCTCGCAGGTGACGCCGATGGGAACACTCACGATGATGATCTGGCAGGCCATGGCAAGATCCGGTATATCCATGCCCGTCATTCTTCCCGTCACGTGAACCATGTGTCCTTCCTGCGTGAGAAAGTCAGCAAACGAACGTCCGATACCGCTGGTGCCGCCGATGATGCCGATAGAAAATCTATCCATTCCCCGAATCTCCTTCGTGTCTCACCGTTCACTCCGCGTTTCTCTTATTGAGCCGATCCCCGGAAATGGCCTTCTGACGTAGTAGTTGATCCGCGAGCACGAGGCAAACCATGGCCTCGCAGACCGGGACGATGCGCGGAATCACACACACGTCGTGCCTCCCCTGGATGGAGATCTTCCGGGATCTCCCCCGAACATCGATCGTCTCCTGCTCCAGACGGATAGACGGGATGGGCTTGCAGGCTGCGCGGATGACGATCTCCACACCGGTCGTAATGCCCGCCAGGACACCTCCCGCGTGATTGGTCCTGAATCCTTCCGGCCCGATGGGGTCGTTACATTCCGATCCCTTCATCCTCGCCGCCCGGAAACCCGCGCCGATTTCCACACCCTTGACCGTCCCGATGCTCATGAGGGCCGCGGCAAGCGCCGCATCGACCTTATCAAAAACGGGCTCCCCCAGGCCGGGGGGACATCCCTTCACCCGGATCCTTACGATACCGCCCAGCGAGTCACCCTCCATCCTCGCCGTGTCTAGCCTCTCCCGAATTTTTCCCGCCGCCACGGCATCAGGACACAGGAGGTCGTTTTTCCGAATCTCCTCGGGAGAAAATGTTTCGATCGCAACACCGCCGATCTCCTCCGTGAAACCCAGAACCTCGATCCCCTCCCGGGCGATAACCTTTCGGGCAACGGCCCCCGCAGCCACGCGTGCCGCCGTTTCCCGGCCCGAGGCGCGCCCTCCGCCGCGGTGATCCCGGATGCCGTATTTTCTGAAGTATGTGATGTCCCCGTGACCGGGTCTGAAAACATCCCGAATCTCCTCGTAAGAGGCACTGTCCACGTCCCTGTTCCGGATGAGCAGTGAAATCGGTGTCCCCGTTGTCTTGCCCTCAAAAACGCCCGAGAGGATTTCCACACGGTCTTCTTCGCCTCGCTGTGAGGCCAGCGGCACGGCACCGGGCCTTCGCCGGTCGAGCTCTTCCTGGATGTTCTCCCCGGCGAGTTGGATGTTCGGTGGACACCCGTCGATGACAGCACCGACGGCCGCGCCGTGAGACTCCCCCCACGTGGTCACCCGGAAAAGAACTCCGAAGGTATTCCCTGACATATCTTTTTCCTTTCAAAACCTGCGCCCGTATTTCGGATTGGTTCACGCACCGATCTCGACACCCCGCGCCTTGATCACGCTCACGATTTCAACAACCAGCTCATCAACACTTCTGCCCGTCGTATCGACAACGAGATCGGCATGCGCGCGGTAGACTGGAACCCTCTCCGCAAGCATTTCCCGCACTTCCTCTTTTATCCCTCCGACCCGGAGAGGGGGCCGCAGTTCCTCGTTCACATGGTCGTTCATCATGCGTTCGAGGACGGACGCCTCGTCCGCCTGCAACCAGATAAAAAATCCCTTTCCTTTCAGGACTTCCACATTCTCCTTCTCCGTGACGGCACCGCCTCCCAGGGCAATGATGACCCCGTCCACTGCGGCAAGCCCCGCGACGACGGCCTTTTCGACCGTCCGGAAAGCCGGCCATCCCCCTGCAGTCACGATCTGCCGGACGGACTTACCGGTCCGCTGCTTGATCATCTCGTCGGTGTCGTAGAAAGAAATGCCCAGGAGCGTCGATAGCCTCCTCCCCACGGCGGTCTTCCCCGATGCCCGGTATCCGATTAATATGATGTTCATGGCCTGAGGTATAATTTTTTCATTTCCTCCCAGAAGCCCGAAAAAGACTTTTGGACACATTCCCTGTCGCGAATGTGAATGCCTCGGACAACAAGCCCGAGCATGGCAAAACTCATGGCGATGCGGTGATCGTTGTAGGTCTCGATCTCCGCGCCTCGGGGCCTTCCCCCTTCGATCACCATTCCGTCTTCCGTCTCCCCGGCCTGTATACCGACCTTCCTGAGTTCCTCTACCAGAGCTTCCAGCCGGTTGCTCTCCTTGATCCGGAGGTGGGCTGCATTCCTGATAACGGTTCTGCCGGGCCGCACAGCGGCCAGTACCGCGAGGGTGGGTACCATGTCGGGCATGTCTCCCATATCAAAAGAGCACTCCCCCGAACGGAGCGTTTTCCCGGTGACTTCCACCCAGGAATCACCGGTGGACACCGCGCAGCCAAGATCCTCCAGGATTCGGAGAAACCCGATGTCGCCCTGCAGTGTCCGCGGATTCATGTTGACGACGCGGACCCTGCCGCCGCAGAGGGCTGCCGCCAGGAAGAAGTAGGAGGCGCTGGAGGCATCCGCTTCGATGAGGAAGCGTCCGCTCTCGTAGCGGCGGTCGCCCCGCACGCGGAAGCCGTTTCCGCCCTCTTTCTCGACGAGCACACCGAAGGCTCTCATCACATCGACCGTCATGTCGATGTAGGGCCGTGAGACAACGGGCCCCTTGAGCTCGATCTGCACGTCGCCTCTTGCATAGGGAGCGCTGATCAGGATCGACGAGATGAACTGGCTGCTTTCAACACCGTCAAAATGCAACCGCCCCCCCTGGATCCCTCCCGCGTGAATGACGACAGGGGGGCATCCTTCCTTTGACTGGCAGGTTGATTCGACGCCCAGAACACGGAGCGCATCGAGCAGAGGCTTCATGGGCCGTTCGCAGAGGCGGCGATCACCGGTCAGAAGGAAATCACCTTTTCCAAGGGCGGCCACACCAGCAAGAAACCTCATGGCCGTCCCGTTGTTCCCGAGATAAATCCCAGTACCGGGATTCGCGATTTTTCCGCCCGTCCCCGTAACGATGATGTCTTCACCTGAGGATACGATCTCCGCGCCGAAGAGCCGCAGGGCTCCCATCATGTACCGTGTGTCCTCGGAAAAAAGAGGATTCCTCAGGAATGTTTTCCCCTCGGCGAGCGCCGAGATCACCAGGGCCCGCTGGGTATAACTCTTGGAGCCCGGGACACTGACGACGGCATCGAGTTTTTCAATGGTCCTGATCTCGTCAAGATTCGGCATATCGGCTGTCACGATTCTTTTTGTCTTCCGCATTTTTCATGCTCCCTCGGCGGAGCAGTTCCTCCCTGACGGGGCCGGCCATGACGTCCACGGGCGGTCTCATCTCTGTCCAGATACGGATCTGTTCGGCCCCCTGATGAACGAACATCGAAAGACCGTCGATCACGCCGCACCCCGCTGCCTCAGCATCCTCCAGGAGCTTTGTCCGCAGGGGATTGTAGATCATGTCCATGACCCACTTGAAGCGCTCCAGGACATTTGCGTCCACGGGTGTCTCTCCCCCGCCCGGCGCCATGCCGACGGGTGTTGCATTGATCAGGCAATGGGCCGTCACCGTATCCAGGCGGGACAGGGGCAGCGCGAGGCATCCCAGATCCCTGGAGAGAGCCTTTCCGGCTTCCGGATTCCTGCAGAATATAACGGGAATGCCCCCTTTCCGGGCGATGCCGAAAACGGCCGCCCTCGCGGCACCACCGGACCCGAGTACGGCAAACCTCTTACCCCGTATTTCCAGGCGCTCCGCAAGGCTTCGGGTCAGGCCGAGCCAGTCGGTGTTAAAACCCTTGAGACTCCCGTTGCGGTTCCGGATCGTGTTGACGGCACCGATGACCCTCGCGTCTTCGTCCACCTCATCCAAAATAGCCATAAGGGTCGTCTTGAAAGGGATCGTCACGCTCGCACCCCGGATATTTTTTTCGTGGAACAGCCGGATGATTTCTTCCGGATTTCGTACCTGGAATGCCTCATAGCGGGCCGGAAGCCCCATGACCCCGTAGGCCGTATTGTGCATCAGGGGCGAGAGGCTCTGCCCAACGGGATTCCCGAAAAGGGCGAATAACTCTTGTTGTCCTGTCATGCTTTTAATTCCCTCATGGTTCCGGACCATTGGCCCCGATGAACCGCAGCGCTTCTCTCATTTCGGAAACGGTGAGCTGCCCGGGGGCCGTCTCGGTTCCCTTTCGCAGGCTTGCGTAGCTGAGCGTCGATCCGAATAATGGCGCAAGGATCCTGCTCACACGGCCCATCGGGCCCATGCAGAAAGCGACGATCCTCTGTCCTTCGCCCAGGGCCCTCGGGATGAGCTGAAGGACGCGGAGGTTGTCCTCGACGGCGTTCGCGTAGGTGACAATCTTCACCACGTCGGCGCCCAGGACCCTGCAGGCGTTAAGCCTTCCCAGGAGAACCTTCCAGGATGGCGTACCGTTGAAGTCGTGATGCGACACCATCGCTTCCGTGATTCCTCCTTTTACCTTGATCGCCTCGATAAGCTCGCCGATCAGCGTCTTTGCCGTGCTCGCTTCAATGTCCACGCAGTCAACGCCCAGGGCCACAGCCTCCTTTAAAAGATTCACCCTGCTCCGTTCATTTCCTTCGAAGAAACCGCCCGCTTCCTTCATCCGGTTGGTCACGATGAGTTTCCCTCGCCTGGCGCCGATGAGGAAAGGAAGGTCCGGGGCCTTCATTCGATCGATGCGGAGCTCTACCGCGTCGGCAACGGCAAAGGCCCTCTCCATTCTTCGCAGGGCGTCGTTGTTCTTTTCAGCCAGAACGGAAACACAGATCATCTGCTTTCATTCCCCTTCGGGTAGGACCCGAGGATCTTGAGGAACATGGTTCTCTTTTCCAGCCGCCGCAGGCAAGCCCCCACCTCCTTCTCCGCAGTGTGGCCCGCCAGATCCACGAAGAAGAGATACTCCCACATCCGGCCGCGGATCGGGTACGATTCAATCCTCAGCAAATTGATCCCCGCCCGGCTGAAGGGCCCGAGCGCCGCGTGGAGCGCGCCGGGTATATGAGGGGTCCCGAAGAGAATCGAGGTCTTGTCTTCCCCCGTGGGCTCACTCTGCCCTTTGCCGAGAACGATGAACCGCGTCGTGTTCGTCGGGTGATCCTCTATGCCCTCCGCAATCATCCGGAGGCCGTACGTCTCGGATGCGATTCGGCTTCCTATGGCAGCTCCACGCCGGTCCTCGAGGGCCCGGACGGCGGCGCTCGCCGTGCTGTCCGTTTCGACAAGTTCCACCCGGGGCAGATTCCTTGCAAGCCATGACCGGCACTGGGCCAACGCCTGCGGGTGGGAGTAAATGGTCCTGACACTCCCTTTTGCGCCCCGGGATAGGAGGCAGTGTGAAATCCTCAAGAATATTTCCGCCCGGATCTTGAGGGAGGTGTCAATCAAACGGTCGAGGGTAAGCTTCACGGACCCCTCGACGGAATTCTCCAGGGGTACGACGCCGAAGGAGACCCTTCGCTTCTCCAGTTCGTCAAAGACCTGACCGACGGTCTTCTTCGTGATCACCCGGGCGCTCCCGCCGAAATGGGAAAGAGCCGCCAGGTGGCTGAAGGATGATTCCGGTCCAAGGCAGGCCACGGAAAGAGGCGCCTGGATCTGCCGTGAAGAAGAGAGGATCTCCCGGTAGATCTTCTCGAGGGCTTCTCCTGCCAGGGGCCCCTTGTTGATGTCCGCAAGGTATCCAAGGACCCTGCTTTCCTGCGAGGGGTTATAAACCTCTACCCCCAGAAGATTCTTGATCTTGCCCACCTCCAGAGAAAGCGATGCACGCTCGTTCAGGATCTGGACGATCTTCCTGTCCCTCTCCCTGATCTCTTTCCTGATGTTCTCCATCGTTTTTTTCTTCATGCCTTCATGGCCTCGATCGTCTCTCTGACCAGTCCCATAGGCACGCCCCCGTTCACGAAGGGCATACCGGGCTTCTTGAGAAGGACGAAATGGATGTTTTCCCCCTCTTTCTTCTTGTCACGCTTCAGCCGGGATAGGATCCCCCCCGTGTCCAGGGTAACGGGGATGCGGTCCGGAAGACCCATATGCCGGATGACCGAGAGAAGGTTCTCCTGGTCCTCGCCGGAGAGGTATTTCAATCGCTCCGAGAGGATCGTCGCAGCAACCATACCCATGGCCACTGCCTCGCCGTGTGAAACGGCAAATGAGGACTCGGCCTCGATGGCATGGCCCACGGTATGGCCGAAGTTGAGGATGCGGCGAAGACCTCTCTCGGTCTCATCGATCTCAACGATCCCCTTCTTGATCCGACAGGACCTGGAAACGATCATTTCCAGGAATTTCATGTCCCGCTCGCGGAGCGCTTCGATGCCGGTCTGCAGATCTTCCAGGAGGTCGGGGTCCTCGATGATTCCGTACTTGACAATCTCCGCCAGGCCGTTCACGAACTCACGGGGGGCAAGAGTCTCCAGAAAATCGAGGTCGATGAAAACCGCCTTGGGCTGGTAGAAAGTCCCCAGCATGTTCTTCGCCGCCGGAACATCAACGCCGGTCTTTCCACCGATGCTGCTGTCCACCTGGGCGAGAAGTGTTGTGGGAACCTGCACGTAGGGGATGCCCCTCATGAATATGGAAGCTACAAGGCCGGTCATATCCCCGACGATGCCACCGCCGAGGGCGATGAGGGCCGAGGTCCTGTCAGCGCCGCGCTCGACCAGCTGTTCCGCAAGACCGATGCAGGTCTGAATATTCTTTGAAGCTTCGCCTGCCGGGAACTCTATTTTTTCGACAAGAAGCCCCATCTCACCCAGCACGCCGGCGACCCTGTCCCCGTGAATATGAGAAACGCGGGAGTCCGTGATCATGAAGTATCTTGAGCCCCAGCTGTTTTTGGACAGGATAAGGGCCAGTCGGTCCAGGATGTCCCGGCCTATGTGGATATCATAGGAAGCGGAGAACTTACGCTCGAGGTGTACCTTGATCCTGTTCATGGGTGCGCCCTCATCTCTTTTTTCATGATGTTATCCAGGAGTGTGACCTCCTCCATGAGCTGGTAGAATTTCTCGGGCTTAAGCGACTGCATGCCGTCGGAAACAGCCTTCTCGGGCTCGGGATGCACTTCCACGATGATGCCGTCAGCCCCGACAGCCACAGCGGCGCGGGCCAGCGGTGTCACGTACTTCCAGTAACCGGCGGCGTGACTGGGATCGACGATCACCGGCAGGTGAGTCATCTCCTTGAGGACCGCCACGGCGCTCAAGTCCAGGGTGTTTCGGGTGGCCGTCTCGAAGGTCCGGATACCCCGCTCGCAGAGGATGACCTGGCTGTTGCCCGACGAGAGGATGTACTCGGCCGACATGAGAAGCTCCTCGATGGTCGTCATCATCCCGCGTTTGAGGAGGACAGGTTTTTTTGCCTGGCCGACCTTTTTCAAAAGTGCGAAATTCTGGACGTTACGGGCGCCGATCTGGAGGATATCGGCATAGGCCTCGACCATGTCCACTTCTGTCGTGTTCATCACCTCCGTGACGACGGGAAGTCCTGTTCTCTCACGGACCTTCTTCAAAAGCTTCAGGCCCTCCTCCTCCATCCCCTGGAAGCTATAAGGCGAGGTCCTGGGCTTGAAGGCGCCGCCCCTCAGGATATGGGCCCCCGCCTTCTTCACCACATAAGCGCATTCCATAAGTTGCTCCTCGCTCTCCACGGCACAGGGGCCGGCCATGACGATGAATCGCGGCTCTCCGATCTCGAGGTCGCCGATCCGGATGACTGTGGCCGTCTCCTTGAACTCGCGGCTTGCCAGTTTGTAGGGTTTGAGTATCGGCATCACTTTTTCCACACCTGAGAGAAAGGCGATAGACATGAGCTGATCTTTTCCCCTGCCGTCCCCTATGGCACCGATGATGGTCCGTTCCACACCCTTGGAAAGATGGGGCCGGTAGCCGACGGACTCGATCCATTCGATGACCTTGTCGATCTGACCGTCCGTGGCGTTTTTCTTCATAACAATGATCATGGCTGCCTTACCTCCATTAGAAAAGGCCGTGGAGTTTTTGCTTCCACGGCCTTCCAAAATAAAAAGCCATGGATAGCATCTTTCGATCTACCCATGGCTTAGCTTTCTATGATTGCGACCTTACGTTAAAGTCCTCCTCGCCGATGGGCAGACCTGTCCGCCGTAATAATAAAAGCCAAACCACCAATAGGAATTGCTTGATCTTTGTCTGTCCATCATCGAGTCATCTCCGGAAATGTTTCTGTATCATACATGTTTTTGTCTCTTTGTCAAGGTCCTAATTCACCTCGCTCAGGACGGACCGACTTCCTCCGTCGGCTTTCCCGTTCGCTCATCCCAGCCGAACTGCCGCCAGTAGTCGCTCACCATCTTCTCGATATCCATGGACCTCCCCCTGTTGGCCCCCTCCGTCATCGGGGGTCTTCCCGCCGCGCGGTCCGTTACCCGCAGGGAACGGGGATCAACCCCGTGCTTGATGTTGAAGGCCTGCTTGGTCGAAAGGATGCGCTCCCCGATCGCCATGTATTCTTCGGGCGTTTTGCTCCACCCCGTCGCAGCGTTCAGCCAATCGAAGGACGGGATCCTCGTCGAGCCCAGGAAAAGTCCGAAAAGGCAGAAACCGGAGCCGTTCGCCACGCTCATGAACCTGCTGCAGGCCGCAGCCATGGCGGCCTTCTCTTCATCGGCCGCGTATTTCCGGCCCTTGAAATAGAGAAGCGGCGGTTTTGGCAGCCCCTTCACCTTTTTCCAGAGCTGGAACATCTCGTAGTACATCTGGGCGCCCAGGGTGTGCCGCCCCGGCGTGGGCTCCGCGGAATAGTGGATGTTGAACCCCGGGTCGTTACGTCCGTCGTGCATGGGGAGCTCCTGCCCCCCGGCATGCATGGCATACTGAGAGGCGCCCTTTCCGATCTTTTCGGCGGCGACCCTGCTGCCGTCGGCCAGGAGCTCCCCGATGCCCTCCCGCCTGATCATCTTTTCAACAAGAGCCATCATGGCCGCGGTGTTTCCCCAGGTGAGATCCAGCCCGTCCGCCCCCTCCTTCGTCAGGATGCCCCGTTCGTAGCACTCCATGGCAAAGGCGATGGTGCCGCCCGTGGAGATCGTGTCCATGCCGGCCCGGTTCAAGAGTTCGTTCATCCGGAAGATGCTATCCAGATCCCCGTTCATGCAGAGGGCTCCCAGCGAGAGCACCGACTCGTATTCCGGCTTGTGGACCTCCCCGTTCTTCGTCACACAGATGCCGCCGCAGCCAAGCGGGCAGGCGTAACAGTGGTATTTCCTCTTTTCGACGGCCTTCACGCGGTCCGGATTGACCGTGGACGATCGCTTGATCCCCCAGTCGACGTTGCTTCCCTTCCAGTTCTTGACGGGGGCATCGCCCATCTCGACGGACATCTGGTTCATGCTCCCCGTTCCCCATTTTTTCAGGAAGATCTTGTAGAGCATCCCGTCGAACGCCATCTGGGCGGGCAGAATGCGCATCAGCGCACCGAGATAGGCCATACCGGATCCGTAGATAAAGGGCGGCTGCATCTGGACCCAGCGGTTGCAGACTGCGTTCAGGCGCAATATGGCCTCGCGATCGTGGACGGGTATTTTCCCCTCGCCGTCGAGGACAAGGGCTTTCAATCTTTTCGATCCCATGACGGCGCCGAGGCCCGCGCGCGCGGCAATCCGTCCCCGGTCGTTGCAGACACCCGATATCAGGGATAAACGCTCCCCGGCCGGGCCGATGACAGCGACGCGGGCGGAACTCCCGTGTTTTTTGATCAGCATATCCTCGGCATCGTTCGTGTCCTGCCCCCAGAGATCCGAGGCATCGAGAAGCTCCGCCTTTCCGTCCTTCACGTGGAGGTAAACAGGCTTCGCGCTGATCCCCCGGAAGAAAATGCCGTCGTAACCGCTTCGCTTGATGGCCGGGGAAAAGTTTCCGCCGCAGTTGGCGTCCCCCCAGGTGCCCGTGAGCGGGGATTTGCCGACAACGCTCCACCGCCCCGTGAACAGGCTTCCCGTGCCCGTGAGCAGCCCGGAGACAAACCCGAGGATGTTGTCCGGCCCCAAGGGATCCGCCCCGGGAGGAATACGGTCATAGAGGAGATAAGCGGCGAGCCCCGTTCCCGAGAGGTAATTTTCATAGACCGAATCCGCGATGGTCTCCTCGCCGATCACACCGCTTGCGAGATCCACGTTCAGGATCTTCCCCATGTAGCCCTGTCCCATAGGTGTGCCCTCCTCCCTGATCAGTGGGATTTCTTCATAAGGTTCATCATCGCTTCGGCGTAACGCTCCCCGGCAAAGACCCCCTTCGGCGCCAGCTCCTCGATACGCATCACGTCCTGCCCGGAAAGCCTGACGTTCAGCGCCCCGAGGTTTTCCGCCAGATAGGTCCGGCGCTTGGTACCGAAAATGGGAACGATGTCTTCCCCCTTCGAGAGTACCCACGCGAGCGCAAGCTGCCCGGCCGGGCAGCCCTTCTCTGCGGCCATCTTCTCCAGGCGCCGGACGAGGGCCAGGTTCCTCTCCATGGTATTGACCTGAAAGCGGGGATTGGTGCGGCGGAAGTCATCCTCTGCAAGGTTCTCCCGTTTTCCGATCCGGCCCGTGAGAAATCCCCGGCCCAGGGGACTGTAGGCGACAAATCCGATGCCGAGCTCCCGGCAGATTGGAAGGACCCCCTCTTCGTGGTCCCGCGTCCAGAGGGAATATTCGCTCTGAAGGGCCGTTATGGAATGGACGGCCTGGGCACGGCGGAGGGTCTTTGGCCCGACCTCGGAGAGACCTATGTAACGCACCTTACCTTCACCGACCAGCCTCGCCATGGCCCCGACGGTCTCCTCGATGGGCGTTTCCGGGTCCATTCGGTGCTGGTAGTAAAGATCGATTGCCTCCGCGCCGAGTCGTTTCAGGCTTGCCTCGCAGGCCTTTTGCACGTAGTCGGGTCTGCCGCAGACGCCCCGGAGAATACCGAACTTGGTGGCAAGAAAAACACGGTCCCTGCGGTCACGTATCGCCCGCCCGACGAGTTCCTCGTTCTTGAAGGGCCCATAGACATCGGCTGTGTCGAGAAAGCTCACCCCCAGCGCAGCGCCCGGTGGATGGTGGCAATGGATTCGGAATCGTCCCGGGGACCGTAAAATTCCGACATGCCCATGCAACCCAGTCCGAGGGCTGAGACAACGGGGCCTTTTTCCCCCAGCTTTCGAGTTTTCATGGCTTGAATGCCTCCCGGGATGTGACCGTGAGAAGGCGCCCGGTCGCAAAGGGGCTCGTTCACCCTATGATCAAAATGTGATTCCGAGTTGAGTCCTACATGCGACAAGGCAGGTTACTGGTATACGATAACAGATTAGATGCAAAGGAACAATAGATGAAATGCTGCGGACTCCCGGTACAGTCACATAAGTGGCTTGTGAGCATCCTTGCGCCCCGCTGTATTTGCTGATATATTTAGAATAATCGAATTGAGAGGAGATCCTTATGGCCGGCCGAAAACCCTTTTCATTTGCTTTGCTTCTGACGCTGATGTTTTTTCTGACCTCCTGCGCATCGACGAAATTGATCGACACATGGAAGGATGATCAATTCAAGGGGCCCGCTTTCAAGAAGATCATGGTTGTTTCCCTCATGCCACGTCCTGACACACGCCAGCGCATCGAGGACGAGTTTGCCGGTCAGCTTAATGCCAGGGGTGTCAATCCCGTGACATGCTATTCCTGCATCCCCGACCTGAAGAATCTGACGCGGGAAGAGGTCGTCAAGGCCGCGGGAAAAACCGGTGTGGAGGGTGTGCTCGTCGTGGAGCTGAGGAGGTCGGATACGAGGACCGAATCGGTTCGGAACGAAAGCCCCACCATCGGGGACTACGCCGGCATCGACAGTTACAGGCTTACGGCCGCACCGCGATCCTACGAAACGCCGATGTTCAAGCGCGATGAAGTCGTCACCATGAGCACGAGGCTCTTCGATACCAGGACCGGAAAGCTCGTCTGGTATATGAACACAGAAACAGTCGACCCCGGCAAAGCGGAGCGGGAAAGCACCTCTTTTACAAAGATTATCCTGGACGCCCTGCAAAAAGAAAAGTTGATCTAATGACCCCCGGGTCACACCGGGGGACGAAGTTCATAATAAAAGGCCCGCCGGGGATACCCGGGGGCCTTTTATTTTAAATCCGGTGAAAATGCCCGTAAGCGTTGTCAATCCATGCTCATTTACTCCGGCTCCGCAGGCAATTCTGCTTGGATCATTCCACCTATCCAGCCATGAGAGCCACAGACATCATCCCGTCACCAAAATGACCTGGGCATAGAATCCGCTGGCCGGGGGACACGCGTCAAGCCCGAAGTAAACGACAAAATCGCCAACCTTAATATCCCCGATGTCGATCGGCACCTGCTCACTCCCCTGTGTGGAGAGTATGACCGCCCCATCAGGAACGATGACCGTTCGGCCACCGATCACAAGGGTTCTGCCGTCCACATTTACAGCCTCCACATCCCCCTCATATCTCTCTCCCTCGACATATACCAGTCTGGCCACCGGGGGCGTCACAGGGTCAGGCTTGAGAAGGATTCGAACCTGCCGGTTGATGCAGAGAGGATCGATGGGCAATATGCCGTCCCCTTCGAGGTAAATGGGCACGCCCGTGGGGACGAAAACATCAGCGGAGGTGCCGTTCCTTTGACGGACTGAAATCGTTCTACCGCTGTCCGTGGTGTGTACGTCAGTCACCACCCCGGAGACCGTTTTCTCCTTGAGGACGATCGCCACCGCTCGCAGTTCAGTCAATGAGCCCTGTCGGTATAACTTTCCGATAACCTGCATCGTCACCCCTGCCTCAATGGCTTCTGTCCCAACTCGCGTATCGCAACCGACAAGAATAAGCGTTTTATTTTCTACCACCCTGACGTCATACTGGCCTACGAGTTCCTCCCCCGGGGCCGCCGTAAACGGAAAGAGATGTGTTGACGCATCCACGGTCCCATTCGCCTCACCGCCGACGACAACGACGTCGCCGATGACTACGACGGAAGATTCCAGGATTCCATCGCCCTTAAGTTTTCCTCTGACCTTGACTTCCTGGCCAACTCTCAGGGCCGACGCGTCAACAAATTCACCGTTATCGCCGAAGATATCCGTGCCCGGAAGGAGTCTGACCATGATCGTTCCCCGGTCGCCGCCCAGCGCGAGGACAAATCCCACGGTCCTTGTCTGATTATCGAATATGAGGCTTTCGACCGTCCCGGAGAGGATTCTGGGACATCTCTGCGTGATGGCCCCCTCTTCGATATCAACGAAGACCACCGGCCGAAAGATGCAACGATTCGAGTTTCCCGCCTCGTGTAGATTGATGGACTTGTTCGCGTCAATATCGAGCCGGATAGACACGGTGCCGCCCGGCGCCACCTCGAAAGGGCTCCGGGGATTCAGGTCTATCCTCCCGCTCGGCAACTTGATCTCCATCTCTTCACAGGGGCCTCCAAAGACTTCGATGTTCGAAACGCGAAGCCTGATCTTCGAGTAAAGACCGGCCGGCACATTTTGATGGATATTAAGCAGGTAGTCCTCATCCCGCAGGGAGAGAAGATCGACCTCCACACCGTCGGCTGACTGATAGAGGATCACGAGGGGTCTCGTCCCGTCGTAAGGTATCAGGGACACTTCCGTGACTGTTATCAAGATGCTATCATAATCATCTGCCGGCCCGTCTGTGATGAAGACCGCCACCGTCCCTGGTGCGAGCGTCGAGGAGGAATCTCCCCCGCCACCGCCACCTCCCCCACAGCCGATCGTCACGGTAAGGGCTACAACCAGGAAAATCAACGGGACCAGATATTTAATCGCATTTGATTTCGTCATAAATCTGCACCTCCCTCATAAACTCAAAAGGCAAAAGGAAGCAGATCGACGCTTTTTTGTAATCGCCGGGATTGAACAAAAAGAAATGCAGAAGAATTGAGCCGGGGTAAATAACGCTGGCTATTTATGGTATGTTGACTACCACAAATTTCATATTTTTTGAAGGATGAATTTCAGCTAGGAAAAAAGTAGTAAAAGGAAATAATCAATCAACAAAGAAATGTTTCAGATCAACATGTTAGAAAAAAGTACGGCCTGGACGGCGACGGGAATGTGAAGGGTAAGCGCCCGCATAAGCATTCGCCCAGTCTATTTCTCTCGAAGAGTGCGAGTCAATCCCGACACTTGAATGCCGCGTCGAATTCTGCTATGGACGAGAACTCTGGGTAAGCCGGAAAAACACATGTCGAAACTCCTCTTATGAAAAATCGGGCAACGTTCATATGCCTTCTTTTCTTTTTTATCTCTTTCCTTGTCCCCGCGATCTCATCGGGGGCAGAGGCCGCTCAACGACAGCCAAACCAGGTCCACTCCCTTCTCAGGCAGGGCGTCGAAAAGGCATTCAACCTGGAAAAGCAGGCCGCCAACGCCTGCATGCAGAAAGCCGTGGAACTGGATCCGGAGAACCCCACAAGCTACGCCCTGCTGGCTATGACCCACATGTTTTTCAGTGAGTTGAGCTTTGATCCCGGCGAGCGGGAGCAATATCAGGCTTCCATGCTTCGTTACGTCAGCGAAGCCTCAGCCCGGGGGGACAAAAGGATTAAGATGAATCCGCAAGACGGGCAGGCTTGCTTCGCCATAGCCCTGGCAAAGATTACGAGAGTGCTCCTGACGATCAGGCAGAAAGATTATCTTAACATGGCCCTGGAGACTTCGAATGTCTGGGCGTATCTTGAAAAGGCAAATCAGTATGACCCGAAAAATTATGACGTCTATTTCCTGATGGGCGTGATCCACTACCATATCGATCATCTCCCGATCCTGACGCGCTGTTTTTCCGCCCTCCTGATCACACCCGGTGACAGCCAGAAGGGACTTCAGCAACTTGAACTTGCGGCTAAAAAGGGTGACCTTCTGAAGGAACTGGCGCAGGCCGAACTTGTCGCGGCCTATCTGAATTTTGAAAAACAGCCTGCGCGGTCGCTGCCCATCGCCCGCAGACTGAAGAATCAATTCCCCCGTAATTACAACTTCCTCTTTGCGCTGGCCAGCAATCTGGCGGAGCTCCACCGGTTCCAGGAAACCTTTGCCATGGCCCGGGAAATTGATCAAGGCATCCGGTCGGGCAAACCGCCTTTTTCACCCCGGTTGCAACCCCGTTACGATCAGCTCATAGGCAGGATCCTTTTCAATCAGGGAAAATATGACGAGGCTGCGCAATATCTCGAGAGGGCTCTGAAGGACGACACGCCACACAACGCCCGGGTTCGTACCTGGGCCTACGTGCGCCTGGGGATGATTCACGACATACGAGAAGAAAGAGGACAGGCTGAGGAGTGCTATTTGAAGGCTCTGGAGGTAACCGGGGGAGAAGGTGCCGCTCAGGTGGAGGCCCGGTTTTATTTGAAGACGCCTTATTCGCCCCCGTAAGAGCCCGGGGTATCATGACCCTTTCTCGGGAAGAAACAAAGAAAGCCCCGCCGGAAAAGCGGGGCTTTCTTTGTCAAGACCTGGCTTCGATTCAGGCGTCAAAGAACGTGGATGAAGATTTGACCCTCCTCCTGCCCGACCGTGCCCGGCGCACACAGTCTGTGTGAAATTTCAGTATCATGTCCCTGATAGTTCTGTTCACAGTTGCCCATATACATAACGCCCAAGATATTGAAAATGCTAATAATAATTGATCTTCCATATTACTGACAACCCCCTGTGAAAGGCAATCTCATACCCGGGAAGAGCAACAATTATTCCAGGCAAAATGCCTATCACTGACACAGGGGAATTCAGCGTGATGGTCCTAATAAAAAGCCCCGCCTGAATGGCGGGGCTCCTCAGAGACTTCACCTCCTGATAGGCTTATTTTTCCCTCCGAATGGCCTTTTTTGCGACGTAATCGATGAACCGCGGGGAGAACATCCTCACCCACCGCCCCAACCTGGCGCGTGTGGATGTCAGAAGCATTCTCTCCCTGTTTTCCATGGCCCTGACGATCAGGGTCGCACATTTCTCGGCCGTCATGATCTTGTCCCCCCTGGGGCTCTTCCCCAGCGGCTTCCCGTCACGACCTAGGGACCGCCGGTAAATTTCTGAAAGGACAAAATCAGGCGCGATGATCGTCACATCGACGCCCGTCCTCTCGAGTTCGATTCTGAGCGAGTCAAAGAAACCGAAAAGGGCATGCTTGCTCGCTGCATAGCCTGACTGTGTCGGCACGCCTGTTAACCCGGCCACACTTGAAACCGCGACGATGAGCCCTCCGGTTTTTTTCAGGTCTGGCAGTGCATAGTAGGTGCAATAAACACTTCCCAGGTAGTTGAGTCGCATGATCTTCTCGAATATCGATGTATCGGTAATATCCTCAACCCGGCTCCACATGGAGGCGCCGGCGTTATTGACCAGGACATCCAGGCACGCCCATTTCTCAATGGTCGTCCTGATCAATCTCCCACAGGCTTCCTCGCTGGTCACGTCCGTCGGCACGACCAGTGCTCGTGCGCCCATGCCCTCCACCTCCGTTTTCAGCTCATGGAGTCGCCCCTCATTTCTGGCAGCCAGGACCAGTCTGGGTTTCTGCGGAGCCAGGGCAAGACAGAGAGCGCGCCCGATGCCCTCCGATGCACCTGTCACGACGATGACCTTATCTGTAAATTTGGCCACATTGCACCTCCCTGATGTTGCTGAGACTAATCGGGGTCGATGAGCCAGTGGGGCCTTGCAGCAGCCCGTTTCCTAGCTGTCTCGTACAGCCAATCCCTGATGTCCTTGACGATGTAGAAACTCGGCATCAGGAGGTCATCCCCGGGGGATATGAAACCCTCCTGAACGGCAACTTTCGCAAGTTGGGTATAGGGGTAAATACGGATGCCCACAGTGATCTTCAACGCATCCAGCGGCAGGGAATCCGCGAAGGCAAAACTTTCTTCAACAGACGCCTTCGTTTCGCCGGGCCCGCCGAGTAGCAAAAATCCCGTGCACCTGATGCCGGAAGCCCTGAGCATTGCCGAAGCCCGGCGGGCGGCCTCAGGGTTGAACCGCTTGTTCATTCCGCGCAGAATCCGTTCGCATCCGCTTTCAAATCCCAGGCTGGCTTCTACGCAACCGGCACCCGCCATGAGGTCCGCCAGCTCGTCGTCCATTTTCCCGGGGTAGAGGATGCAACGCCAGGATATCCTGAGGCCTCGTTCAGTGATCTTCTTGCAAAGCGCCCCGGCATGGGAAGGAGGAAGGTTGAAGACATTGTCGACGAAATAAAAATGTTTAAACCCCGCTTCGACATGTCGGGAAATCTCTTCGACCGCCATTTCCGGGCTCCTTTTTCTTATGGCCCTGCCTTCAATGGTGGGGGTGGAGCAGTAACTGCAATTCATGGGACACCCGCGGCTCGTCTGAAGGGGCACCCAGACCTCCCCGGCCGGGGTGGAAAGAGAAGGCACAGGAAAATCGGGGAGGGGGAATGTATCCAGGTTCTTCTCGTATGCTCTTTCCCCCTGGAGGCCAAGACGGCGCAGGTAAAGGCCAGGCGTTCCCCGAAGGTCCGACTTTTTCCGCAGCCGTTCCAGGAGAATGGGAAAGGCTGCTTCGCCTTCCCCCTGGATCCCCATGTCGGCCCCGAGGTATTCGAGGGCGCGCTCCGGGTAAATGCTATAGCCGGCTCCGCCCAGGACGATGGTCGCCTTCGAGACGCGCCGACATTCGTCCACGACCCTCTTGATTTCACTGAGCAGGAACCTCGGATGCTCCATGTTCTGGTCATCGATATTTCTTACGGAGACCCCGATGACATCGGGCTGGAAAAACTCGACCGCCTTCTCGACCACCAGCCGGTTATCCCCTTCGGCCATGAGGTCGATCATCCGGACACGGTGACCCGCCCTGCGCGTTGCCGAGGCCACGCAGCCCAAGCCCAGAGGGAGCGGCGTTATATTGATCCGTTCCGTATTTGCGGAGATGAGGAGGACTTTCATGACCGGTCCTTTATCCCGAAATTCCATCCCTTCAATTTATTAATACATAAACGACAAGCGGAAGCAACGGGTTTGCGGGAAGGTGCCATAGATTGAAAGGCGAATCATGCAGCAATCAAGATATGGCGCCCCGGTTTTCGTCCCGGCCACGGCCCCGATATCATGGAATCCATTTGACAAATAAACTGCAGGAGAGGTATAAAATAACTGAGATACAACCGTTCCAGACCGCCTATCTTGCTACCGGTCATCCATTCGTGGAAATCATCGTTCCCTCTCCCCGCACCATCTGTCCTCCCGTCCCGGAAATGATCAAAGGACCCTTTTTCACGTTGAACGATCCTGTCGACACGATTTTCACTGAGCGGTCTTTGTAGAGTTTGTTCAACATCCGCAAATCGATGAAGGAGGTGATCGAGATGTTTGCACCGAAAAGAATCCTTGTGCCGACGGACTTTACCGAGGACTCGGATCGAGCACTGAGGGAAGCCGTCGATATCGCCAGGTCCCTCAACGCGAAGATATTCCTTCTCCATGTGGACGAAAGCGTCCCCATCGTCGGCGGCGATCACGTGGTCAGCGAGCAGACAATCAGGGCCGTTGAAAAAGAGGACGAGAGGGTCTCAAAGGCGAAGATGTTCGAAGAGATCAGGAAGGTGGCCATGGAGGCGGACGTCGAGATCGAGGTCGAAGAACGGCACGGGCCGACCCGCGACGAGATCCTGAATTACGGAAAGGAAAAGGGGGTCGACCTCATCGTCATCGAGCCTCACCCAAGAAAAGGACTGAAGAGCCTGCTGGCCGGTATCACGGACCAGCTCATAAAGGCGGCGACGTGCCCTCTCCTTGTTTTGCCCAGGACTCATTGAGGCCCGTTGCAAACGAAAAGCCCCGCTGCATTCGCGGGGCTTTCTATCAACATCCTCTCACCGATCCCTGATCGGAGGTCTGTCGGGTCGTCACAGGACCACGTAGACTAATGAGGCCTCGAGGAGCCGACGAGCTTGACAATCATCTCAACACAGGCCGGCAAACCCACCGTGCTTGTGTCCACACACAGGTGATAATTGCGTGCATCCATCCAGTCGCTGCCGGTCATGTCCCGAATGAATTTTTTTCTTCCCTGATCGGACTCCCGGACCAGGGACCGGGCTTTGTTGAAATCGGTGATATTCTGGACTTTCATTACGCGATTCACCCGGAACGCCTCCGGGGCGTGAATAAAGACATGGATGACCCCCTCCCGGCTTCTCAGGACATGAAATGCGCCCCGGCCGATGATAACGGCGTCATATTGATCGGCGATTTCCCGCATGATCCGGCTCTGCAGGTCAAAGAGGTCCCGTTCATAGACCGGTAATGTCGGGGGCGGCTGGCTGATGGCTTCCG
>Ga0172363_10000040_pt1 | contig 71702 bp, 62 predicted proteins | sample LakKivs2_kivu2a2_FD_114541 | JGI IMG/M metagenome (GOLD analysis project Ga0172363, IMG submission 114541) | Sediment microbial communities from Lake Kivu, Rwanda - Sediment s2_kivu2a2 | ecosystem: Environmental > Aquatic > Freshwater > Lake > Sediment | place: Rwanda: Western Province, Lake... | reverse complement strand
TGACCGAGCGCGGCATACTACGACCGCCCTTTGAGGAGAGCATAGAGCGCAGCCTAGCGGAATAATGCCCCGCCAGCCAAGTAGCCCAACGCAGCAGCCGCGAGCGTCAACGCCGAGAACAGCACCAAGTACAAGTTCGAGTTTATCATGTAGTATATCGCTTGGTCCGTTGGGCCGACCGGCGACAGCGCCTGTAGCATTCCTGAGCCTCGTGGAAATGGGAACAGCGAGCCTTGGGGAGAGGTTCTCCAGTGAAGCCCCCCGTAATCTGTGATGTGCCTGTCTGCAATGGCGATCGCAGAGGCCCAGTATAGCAGCTGGAGAATTGCCACTGCTGCTGCAAATCCAATTGCCATCGTCGCTCTCTTGTCTCGGCGCGTCGCCGTCACCAACTGCCCTCAGCCTTCTGGCCCCTGGGGATAGTTAATTCTAGGGCGTGGAACGGTCGATTTTGGAGTCACCGGTGAGAAGCCTAAGCCAGTCGCGCCTCCTCGTGCTTGAGGCTAGCCCACTTTGGGCGCTCCGCAATCGCTTGAAAGCTCGAGGAAGGCCGTTCCTCAGACTGTGAGTTGGGGAGGCCACACGTTCTCGCGGACCTTTCTCGCCTCTGTCTGTGAACTCGCTGGGAGTATTTGACGAGTTCCACAACTCCCATCATCACAAAACCGAAGCCTAAGGCCAGTGCCCAATCCCAAGCCGATAGTGGTACAACGGCCAGAGCCTCATTCATGAATGGAACGTGGATTGCGAAGGCCTGCTCCCCCAGTGCCAACACGACGGCCCCGAAGAACGGCTTGTTGTCAAAGAAGCTGCCCGACAGGAACACAGGCTGCCGTAAACTGCGGTAGGAGAAGGCATAGACGACATCCTCAATTGCTATGATTGTGAATACGATTGTTCTACCCATAACTAGGTCGTTATGGATTTGCCAGTAGTGCTGGAATATCAGGAGGCAGGAGATGGCCGTCAAGCTGCTGATCGTTACGATAAGAAGTTTGCCCCAGTTGTCAAGTATGCTCTCCCTAAGACCCCTGGGTCTCTCGTCCATTATGCCTGTCTCCGCTTTCTCGAAACCAAGAACAATATCCAGTGGCCCATCACAGATGAGGTGTATCCAGAGCAGTTGAGCCACGGTCAGGGGGGCCGGCCACCCTAGTATGATCGCGCCAAATATGAGAATCATCTCGGCGAAGGAGTCTGACAAGACATAGGCCACCACTTTCCTTATGTTCTCAAACACGGTTCTACCCTCTTCCACTGCATTGACGAGCGTCTCGAAGTTGTTGTCAAGTAAGATGATACCGGCCGTTTCCCGCGCTACGTCTGTCGCGGTTCCGACCGAGACCCCGATGTTCGCCCTCTTCAGGGCGGGGGCGTCGTTCACGCCATCTCCTATCATGGCAGTCACCTCGCCCCGGCGTCTGAGCGCTTCAACTATCCTGAACTTATGATGAGGCGTGACTCTGCAGAATACCGTCGCGCGACCAACGCCTTCGAGCAACTGGTCGTCAGTCATCGCCTCAAGTTCGCTACCTTCAATGACTCTGCCTCCCCGGGGGTTCAACCCCAGCGTTTCGGCCACCTTCTCGGCCGTTCCCCGATAGTCTCCCGTGACCATCTTCACATTGATCCCGGCTCTGTGACAAAGGGCGATTGCATCTCTTGCCGTCGGTCTCACGGGGTCTTCAATTCCGACTAAGCCGACCCAGTCAAAGCCGCTCATTTCCCGATGTGATCCGTTCTGTTTGCTTGCTAAGCCGATTAGCTTCAGTCCCGAATTCGCCCACTGTTCAATCTCCGCTACTGTATTCTCTCTCGTGGGGGACTCGGGTCGGCAGAATTGCAGTACAATCTCGGGTGCTCCCTTGATGTGGGTAACTTCGTTCCCGTTCACCTTGTTCGTGGTCAACATATACTTGCTCTCACTGCTGAACGGCACCTCGTCAATGCGTTCGTATTTCTCCGAGAGCCGTTGTGGATCAAACCCGAGCGCTCTCACGTTATCCCACAAAGTCACCTCCAGAGAATCGGCGAGGTTGTTACAAAGGGCCATAACGTGAGCTGCCCTCTCCGTCGAGGTGAAGTCTGTGCGGACGACACGCATATTCCCTTCCGTCAACGTGCCTGTCTTGTCGGTGCAAATTGTCGTGACACAGCCGAGCGTCTCCACAGCCAGAAGCTTCTTCACGAGGCCCTTTCTGCGCAGAATCGCGCGCATGCCGATCACGAGAATCATCGTCACCGCAATCAGCAGACCTTCTGGTATGGCGGCTATGGAGAGGATCACGGACACCCTAAGCATCTCAAGGACGCCTACCCCTGAGAGGATGCCGACGCCGAGAATTATGACGCAGAGAACTATGACAACGTATGTGAGGAACCTGCTGAAGTCCTCGAGTCTGACCTGGAGAGGAGTGGGATCCTCTTTGATCTCTGCGAGCGAGCTGGCAATCTTACCAAGCTCCGTTTGGCTTCCAATGGAGGTTATCTTGAGAACTCCTCTTCCTGACAGGATCGTGGTTCCCATGTAGAGCTGATCGCTTCTGGCCTTGGCCACTGGCTCGCTCTCTCCTGTTAGGATGGCCTCGTTCGCACTGACGCTCACGGCTTCGATCAGTACTCCGTCCGCTGGGATCTTGTCCCCGGGATTCACAGTCACGAGGTCATCGGGCACGATCTCAGATGCATCTATCTCCACAACATTCCCGTCCCTGATGACTCGCGCGGTTTGCCTCAGCAGCTGTTTGAGAGCGACCACGGTCTTTTCAGCCCTGTATTCTTGGAAGAAGCCCAATATGCTATCCAAGAACACGACGACCGCTATGATCACCGCGTCTTCGAATTCGTTCAGAAGGACAGATATTACCGCAGCTACCGAGATTACGTAGACTAGGGGGTTCCTAAACTGTGATATGTAGATGCCTAGAGGGGATCGTCCCTTCTTCTCTGGAAGCGTGTTTAGTCCGAAGCGTCCCCTTCTGTCAAGGACCTCTGCCGGAGAAAGCCCTCGCTCTGAACCCCTTTCCGCCGCTTGTATGTCGTGCAACATCCAAGATCTTTCCTCATCGTGCGCTGTTGACTGTGCGAGTCGAACACCGTCGGGGCCCCTCCGGAGGGCTCCTATAGGTGTTTTGGTCGTCCACAAGTCAGAAGCGAGGGGTTCTTGCAGTCTAGGGGACGCGGGCGCCGTGTAACGTCCTGAAGGTCCACAGGTCGATCTCTGACAGGATACGCTTCAAAGCCCTCGTCGCCTCCTCCTCGTTGATCGAGTAGAAGACCCTGACTACGTGCTTACAGAACCTCTTCTCGCGTGATTCCCGGGCCCAGTCGGGACAGTCGTGTAGTATTCTCCTGTCCTCGAAGTTCACGTCAACCTCATAGTCTCTGATTTTCGCCTCAATCCTATCGCCAGAATGCTCCAAGACCTTGACCTCGTCATCGGCTATGGTCTTGGCCCGCTCGATCCGTGCCCTGTCGGCGAGCCTGGAGAGATAGGAGTCCAAGGGGCTCGCTCCGGTGCCATGTGATGGGAGGAGCTTCCTCATCCCGGCTTTTGGCCCGGCGCCGGGCGGGTGGTCGCGCAACCACTTCTGAACCCTTTCGAGTGCCCTCTCCTGTGGCTCCGAGAGTTTGCCGAGCATCTGAAGGATCTGTAGACAGTTCTCTACGGCATACCCGTGATAGTGGTTGTTGAAGTAGCCTAACACGCGCTTGGTGCTCCCTTCTGCCTCTCGGATCTTTGAGACCCAGGGCTTGAGTTCGTCGGTGGTGTACCTGTAGTTGTACCAAGGTCGTCTCCCGTGTCCGTGCCAGCGGAAGTAGGAGACGTCGGAAGTCATCCTAAGATCTGGCGGGAGTAGGGGCTCATCCACGACAGTGTAGGCCGTGTTGTGGTCTGTGAGCAGACGCCAGATCTCATCTCTGAGCCAAGATGGGTGCCTGAACTCAACAGCAAAGGGGACATCCTTGGGCAACAGCGTCAGAAAGTTCTCCAAGGCCTTAGGGTCGAACTTCAAGCTCGGGGGAAGTTGTACCAGTACGCAGGCCAACTTGCCGGACGCTGACAGCGGCTCCATCAGTTGGAGGAACTTGTACAGGTCATCCTCCACATCCCCCTTGATGCCTAACTGTTTCTCGTGAGTAACGACTCTCGGCAGCTTGGCGGAGAAGGCAAACCCGGTGGAAGTATACCGGTTCAATCCAATTACAGTCCCCTTGGAAGGGTAGGCGTAGAAGGTTGAGTCGATCTCAGCCGTACTGAACGCGCTGCAGTACTTGGTGAGCTTGCGTTCCTTGTCGTCAGTGTAGACCGGGCCTACCCACTCGTCGTAGCTCCATCCCGACGTCCCCAGTCTCAGGTCCGCCATAGGCACAGAGATCTATCACACTTAACTGGCCCGACAATTTAGGGTTTGGGGCAGCTTGGGGGAAGTCCTGATAGGAACGGGTGGCTGGGCGTACTTCAGAGGACCTTGGCGGGCCAACCTAGAGGCATATTCGCGCGCGTTCAACTGCGTTGAGGTGAACTCCACGTTCTACTCCACCCCCGACATGGGCTTGGTAAGATCTTGGAGGGCGAAGGTTCCGAGAGAGTTCCGCTTCTCGGTGAGATGCCACAGGGACCTAACGCATCGCTATGGGCTCCAACCCACCGAGAGTTCGTTCGATGTTTACTACAGAATGGTCGAAATCTGCGACGCGCTCGGCGCAGAGGTCTTGCATCTTCTCACCCCAGCAAGACAAGAGCTCAGTGACCATGTGTTGCGCGGAGTCTTGGAATTCCTTGACACGGTCGAGCCCTCCGAGGTCAGGCTAGCGTGGGAAGTCAGAGGAGATCGAAAGGAGGCCGAGTGGAGACAGCTTGAAACCATTATGCAAGATCACGACATAGCACACTGTGTGGATCTCTCCGTCACATCACCGAGAGTGCGGACCGACATCCTGTATACGCGGCTCTTCGGAGGTGGAGTTCACAACCTGTACCAATTCGACGACCGTGAATTGCAGAAGATCAACGACAAGGCCGAAGAGAGCGAACAGAAGACCTACCTCGTCTTCCATGGAGGGCGGATGTATGAAGACGCCGCCAGACTGAAGGCATACAAGGAGACGGGAGAGTTCCCGAGGGCGTCCGGTCCGACCGGCGGAGGGGCACTGCTGAAGGCCCTAAGCGAGGACGCAGTCTTCCCCTCGTCCAAGAACGGTCTCATCAAAGATCAGGGATGGAAGGTCATAGATCTGACGACCACCGAGAGAACGCATGCCTCTGACCTGCTGGAAAGGTTGCCGGATCGGATCTACTTTGGCCTCAACGACGTTCGCAGGGCATTGGAAGCCTCACAGATCGACTAGTCTAGGGGTGGAGGTAGCGTATGATCCTCCTCTCGTTCTCGACGAACCAAGGATCCCGCCTCTTGCAGTACTCAATCCAATTCTCGCCGTATGGGACATAGCGCCGTAGTTGGAGACCAAGCCTCCTGGCGACCTGCTCGGCGCCACTGTGGATGCCCTGAAGCGTCTCGATCTCTGGCCGGGCGACCCCGGAGTTCGCGAACACAAACCTGACGACTCTCGGCGAATTGGTAGCGACCACCAGCCTCGAGGGGGGAAACGCCCCGAGCGCCTTGAGCACACACTCCTCGAAGCCAGCGCGTCCCGAAGGCCGACGGTAGCCTCCCCTGCACAGTCTCGCTCTTGCATCCAACGAGGAGATCTCCGACAAGCGGGAGAACGCGGCACTGTGGTTTGCTTGTACGGTCAGGACCAAGTTTGCCTCTGTAGACACGACATCCCTGAGCGCGGACCAAGAGAGGTCGGTGATAGTTTCGTCCTCGGCGTCCACGAAAAGCCTCGCGTCGCTTTCTCGCATTCCTCCGAGTAGAGTCACCACGTTCTGTTTGAGCAGCGATGGATCTATGAGACCGCCCAGCTGCGAGGGCTTGATGGAGATGGAGAAGCTCGCCCTCCTGTGGATCCCCGCGCGGGCTAACGAGAGATATTCCTCAACGTTCTCCTGCACCTCTCGCGCCTGGACCGTTCTCTCGCCCAGATGGTTCAGGGTCGGGATTATGCCCCCAGAGTTCAGGCTCAGGGCGATGTCTAGCGCCGAATCAAGATCAGTGGCAGGCACCCATCTGCGCAGCCTCTCCCTGAGGATGTCTTCGAAGCTCAACCCTACTCCCTGATCTGGCCGTTGCCAGTGACCACGAACTTGGTGGTGGTCAGATCCCGCAGACCCATGGGCCCCCTTGAATGAAGCTTCTGAGTGCTGATGCCCACTTCTGTCCCGAACCCGAACACCCCGCCGTCTACAAGTCGCGTCGAGGCGTTGACCAGTACCGTCGATGCGTCCACGAGTGACGTGAACTCCGCGGCCGCGCTTGGATCTCCCGTGATTATGGCCTCAGAGTGCTTGCTGCCGTAGCGGTTGATGTGCTCAGCCGCCTCCTTAAGAGAACCGACGACCTTAATGGCGATGGTGAGATCCATGTACTCTTTCTGCCAATCGTCTTCCGTCGCTTCCTCCACGTCTGGCGTGATGTTCATTACGCGGTCGCAGCCCTTCACCCTCACCCCGGAGCCCCAGAGCCGTGCAACTATTGTGGGGACATACGCAGCCGCCAGATCTTGGTGTATCAGGAGCTTCCTGACCGCATTGCACACGGACGGCCTCTGAACTTTCGCATTGATTATCACCCTGGTTGCCATCTCCAAGTCCGCGCCCTTGTCCACGAAGATGTGATTGTTGCCGGCGCCGGTCTCGATGAATGGGACCTTCGCGTTATCTCTGACGTATCGGATGAACTCCGCACTCCCGCGAGGAACAACCAGGTCAATCAGGCCCTCTGCAGACAGTATCGCCTTCACGCCAGATCTGTCCGTATTCTCCACCAGCTGGACGCCGTCCTCCGGGACGGAATCAGCTATCGCCGCGCGGATCACCTTGACTATCGCCTTGTTTGAGTTGATCGCCTCAGAGCCTCCCCTCAGGATTATGGAATTGCCCGACCTCAGCGCCAAGGCCGTGACCTCTGCCGTCACGTTCGGTCTTGCCTCGTAGATCACCGCTATCACTCCGAAGGGCACCCTAATCCTCTTGATCTGAAGTCCCGTCGTGGTGGTCCAGCTCTCAATCACTTCGCCGACCGGATCCGGCAGGCTGACGATCGCCCTCATGGATTCGGCCATCTCTCTAACCCTCCTCTCGTTGAGGAGAAGGCGGTCCCGGAGCGCATCAGATCCCGAGAAAGCGGCCAGATCCTTGTCATTTGCAACCAAGATCTCCCGTGATCTTGCCTCGATCGAAGAGGCAGCTCTCATCAAGGCCGAATCCCTATCGGCCCGGGAAGAGGTTCCCATCACTGCAGCAGCGCTTCTGGCAAGGAACCCCCTGCGCTTCACCTCATTGACAGCGTCGGTCACCGCCGGCGACCCGTCTGACAAGGTCATCTCACACCCACCGCGGGGAATATCGTCGTGCCCTCTGGGTTTCCGGCCACAGCCCTGCTTATGCCCTCGGTCTTGTGACCGTTCGATATGACCACTGCTACGCCGGCCGAAGACGCGAGTTTGGCCGCCTCCAACTTGGATTTCATGCCGCCGCTACCCATCGGCCCGGCTCCTCCAGCGAGCGCTAGGAGTTCATCAGTGACCCCCCTGCAAGTCTTGATCAGTCGCGCGGCAGACGCCCCGCGCCCACGCGCGTACAGGCCATCCACGTCGGTCAACATAACCAAGAGATCTGCCCCTATCTCGACCGCAACGATCGCGGACAATCTGTCGTTGTCCCCGAATCGCAATTGGGAGGGAATAGACGAAGCCACCCTCTTCAGCTCGTGCACGGCGACGGGATCGTTCTCGTTCATCACGGGCACGAGACCAAAGGCGAACAGGGACCTCAAGGTTCTCCAGAGGTTGCGGTGTTTGGTCGCGTCCCCGAAATCTTCCTGTGTCACCAAGATCTGAGCAGTCTTCAGGCCGACGCGGCCGAATTCCTTGAAGTACGTGTTCATCAGGAGGGGCTGACCAACTGCAGCGCAGGTTTGTTTAAGGCGAATGGACAGGCCTTGTGGCGAGCCCCGGATCCCTAGCGCGTCCATGCCCGCAACTATCGCACCAGAGGTCACTACGACCACGTTCCTCGTCTTGCGCTTGATCCGCCTTATTTCCCTCGCCAAGGATCGTATCCTCCTGACGTTGAGCCCGCCGCCTTTTCTCATCAGGCTGCTGGTCCCGATTTTTATCACGACGGTCTTGGGCGGAGCGAAAAGCCCTGTTCGCAACCTTTGAGCCCAGTTCGTTGCATCTGATATAAGAGTTCCAGAAGATCCCCGGAGACGGTCGCCCCCGTTGACACTTCCGGCCACTTGGAACTCAACGACAGCGTCGCTACCGAGGTTGACGTGGTGCGGGAGGTGGGATTCGAACCCACGAACCCCTTCGGGACGAGGGCCTGAGCCTCGCACCTTTGACCTGGCTTGGCGACTCCCGCAGACTTCCCTCACGAGGCGTGGGCGTTAATAAAAATGAGACACGGAATCTGTCGCTAACCTTCATTCGTATGACATTATTCATGGGAGAATAAAGAGCAGAAAGGCGCCGCGGGCAGGAATTTCACAGGTCACCAACCCGCTTTGAACCTGCAGCCCCCGTGAGGGAGACCAGATCTCGAGTCTGGCGCGTTAGGCCTGATTCCGCCACCGCGGCTGATTGGAATTAACCTCCGACGGGTTTTAACCTTACCCTCGGAAACAGTACCGGATCGCGACCATTCTACCTAGCAGGCTCCAAGAGCTTCACTATCATTGAGTCGGCCCGGAGGGCTCTTAGAACGGGTTCAGAGGGGACGGCTAGCCTGAGTTTCCTAGTGCGTCCGTGGCGTCCCATGTTGACGATCTTGCTTCTCACGACGCCCAACATCTCAAGTTCGTTCAGGAGCATGGCCATCCTGCGGTATGTAAGATCGGGGACGCCCAAGGAGGCGCTCTGTTTCACATACTCCGAGTAGATTTCGCCGCTTGTAGGAAAGGCCTCTTTCTGAGACCCCAGAGTGACGCAGGCTAGGAGGATCTTTGAGTGCAGCGGCAAAGATCTGCAGACCTCGAACACGTGGTCCTCCTCTATCTTCCGAACAGCGACCTGAACATCCTCAGCTGTTATGGATGAAGCGTTTCTTCGCTCTGCAATCTCGCCAGCGACCCTCAGCAGGTTCAACGCCCTTCTGGCATCCCCGTGTTCCGACGCCGACAGAGCCGAGACTAATCCGATCACGGCCGGCGGAGCGACGCCGTCGTTGAAGGCTATGTGGGATCTTACCTGCAGTATTTCACGAAGTTGGTCCGCAGTGTATGGGGGGAATATGATCTCCTCCTCGTTGAGGGTGCTCAGTACGCGTGGATCTAGGTAGTCCTTGAATGAGAGATCGTTTGAGATGACGACCATTGTCACTTTCGAGTCAGGAACATATTCGCCGATCCTACTCAGTTCATACAGAAGGTCATCCCCTGCCTCCTTCACCAGTACGTCCACCTCATCCAAGACCATGAGCAGGTTCGTCGGCTGTTTCTTGAGTGCCGCAACCAGTCGGCTCAGCACTTCTCCCGTTGCCAGACCCGTGAAGGGAACCTGTGTTCCGAGAGCTCCTGCCACCTCAGCAAGAACCCTGTAGACAGTGCCCTCGATCCTGCAGTTCACATAGGTCTCAATGAAGGGAATCGACCTTTCCTTCGCCTTGTCCTTCATCAGTTTTGAGATCAGGCGCACGCATGCGGTCTTGCCCGTCCCCGTCTTGCCGTAAAGGAGGGCGTTGGAGGCCTTGCTGCTGCGCAGTATGGGTGCAAGCACCTCGCCAAGGCGACGCAGCTCGTTCTCGCGGTGGGGAAGTTGCGACGGGACGAAGTCGTGCCGTAGAGCATCCCGGTCCTTGAAAATCGCCCCCCTGGATAGAATCGACTCGAGATACGCGTCTATCTCCTTAAGATTGCCAGCATGGCTCATTGCAGGGTCGTTAGGTCGCTAGAGCCGAACCGTGAGATAAAACGGCGCATTCGATTTTGTCGAGTTATTCCACTACCGACATCTGAGCTACCCCTCCACCCCGTCGCTTCTACTGAACGGATGCTGTCGTGGGTGGGAGGTTGTTGTAGTAGCTAGGGTAGGACGGATGCCTTCCTCGTGCGCCGGCTGGCCTATTCAGCCGTCCCATCCCGATCACTTGACTTGCCGGTATACTTTTGTTGACACACTCCCCCGAGCCATGTCACCGGCGGCGCTAGGTTCCAGTGGAAGTAAAGGGGGGGAGCAGATACCACGGATCCTTGACGTGAGCGACTCGAGGGTCGAGCGCCTCAGTGATTAACAGTGAACCAGAGCGCCGACCCCGTCCTTTCCACTGGATGTGCCATAGGAGGGCTATTTCGGGCTCCCGGGAGCGCAAAATCAACAAATCCGGCGCTTCTTGGTGCTTCGGTGGAGAAAATCGTGAATCTCGGCTGATTTCTCCAAATACCCGTGAAAATGGGCTCCACTGGAAGGAGGGGCGTGAAGAACACGTTATATGGCGGCCGTTCCTGTCGGGAGCGAATGAGGAAGGGGAGGTTCACGGCCGAGCTGACTGAGGATGATGGCTCCAAGGTGAAGGTGACTGTGGACGCCAAAGATCCAGGAACCTCGCTCGAGCGGTTTCTCACGGTGTTGACGGAGCTCGGCGCCACGGGCGAACCGCGGAGGGACAGAAACGGGTCATCCTCCCTTGGCCAAGTCAGTGTGATAGACGAGCCCAGTGACTACAGCAGGGTCCAACAGGAAGTGGACAACTTGCTCCTGCAGGGGACCGACAGGCAGATCGTCACCCCTTGGAGTGGGGTGGAGAACATCACGGACGACGGGCCGAAGTCTAAGATGAACAATGTCATGGTTCTGATGCGGTCTTTGCCCAGGAGTTGGTTCACAAGCAGGGACGTGAGGAGGTTCTATGAGGAACGCTTCGGAGTGAGGATGAACCTCAGTACGGTCTCGATGTACTTGGGACGGTTGGCGTCGCGCGGTTCGTTGACCAGGGCCAAATCCGGTCGATCCTTCAGATACAAAGTCGAGGGGTCGGAACGCTAGGGCCCTTCCGCTATCGAGTAAACGAAGACCTTGCCATCCAGCCGGCGGACGATTTTATCACGCTCTGCCATACTCCTCAAGGTCCTGCTTACGTGCTCCCGCGTCTTGCCCAACTTCTCCGCTATCGCCCTCGGTGTCGCGGGCCCGCCCTCTCTAAGTAACCTGAGGATCTCATCCTCAACCTCTGAGCTTGGGAACCAATGAGCTTCTTCGTGTGGTCCACCGGCGGTTTCAGCCCCTTCCTGCTCCATGATTTTGACCAGTTCCATCAGGCCCTGGGCTAGCTTCGCGTCGGCTGCCCCTACGCGCATTACGGTGTCCCCCAAGGCCTCGATCCGTCGCGTCAACTCCAACTCTTGCTCCTGAGATTGCTTTAATGACTCCTCGAGTCGGGCTATCCTTGTTTCCAGCTCTCTGATCTTCTCCTTGTCCCAACCAAAGATCCTAGACATCAAGGCTAGCTCTTCCCTCCCAAGGCCTTGAGCACGTCGATCTTCGTTATGATACCCAAAACCCTTCTGTCGTCCTTGACGAGCACTCCCTTGTGGCCGCTAGCCAGCAGCTCTGAGATCTCCGCCAACGGAGCCCCCGGACCCACATCCGGGAAATATCCACTGATGACGTCCATGACGCTTCTCTTGTAGAACTTCTTTGGATCGCCCAGTCGCGATGAGAGCAGGCCAATCAAGCGATCTTCCTCCACGCACCCGACCGGTTCGCTGCCCTTCATGACAGGGAGCTGAGATATGTCATATGTAGTCATCAACTGTATCGCCCTCGCGACGGTGTCGGTATGTCTCACGGATATCACCTCCGGTGTCATTATGCTCTTGGCGCTCAGGTCCGGTGCCGTGGGGTGCTCGAGCGCGTCTACGACCTTTCGCAGGGTCGACGTTCGGGGATCAACTGCGCCCCTCTCGATCTTCGCGATGAGACCTTGACTGACACCGACCATCGCAGCAAGTTGCCTTTGGGTCAGCCCAGCCCTTTTCCTAGACTGTCTGATCTCTGCACCCGTCGGGATCTTCCACACGCCGGTCCGACCGTGATATCATGATATTAGTCTTGTCTCCCCAGCATCACAGTCGCTTGGCGGTCATCTCCCTTATTGCCCGCGTGATCATAGCCTCTGATTTCTTGAGAACCTGCTGGATCTCGCCCATTTCCGCGACTTCCGAGGACTGCGCAAGTTCGCGCAGCAGACTCCCGATGATCGTGATATTGTCGATATCACGTTGGCTGATGATGTCCTCGAAGACGAGTAGGGTCAGCGTGTAGACGGCTCCCTCTATGTTGTTACGTGCCTGCGACAGGCTCCTGAAGAAAGCGCCCTTCGATACCTTCCTACCGGACAGCTTCCTAGTGCTCCCATCAGGTGAGCCATGTTCGCCGCGGACGTACGACAAGACCGCGGCTAGCTGTGTCCTAGTCAGGCTGGAATTCTTGGTCAGAAGGCTCCTAATCGTCATTTCCTTGGCTCTCTTCCGTCTCTCCATCGACGACACTTCCTTGGTAATACAAAACGGTATATCTAAATGAGTTCCTCCTAGATGCTCGTTCCTATACCTGAGTGGGATACCTTGGTATCCCAAGCAGTGGGCTTCGACCGACGAAGTCGGGCCCGATACTGCCTTCTCCTCCTCTCCAAACGCGATATGAACTGGAAACCTTTAAGGCAAGACAGGCTCTCGTTCGGTCGAGCCGGTCGAGATGGGACGCAAGAGAAGAAAGGAACTGAAAGTGACTCACAAGAGACTCCCATCCATTTTCAACTGTCCGAACTGTGGGATGAACTCAGTGTCTGTCGAGATAGAAGGCCAAACTAGGAAAGCGACGGTCAAATGCGGGTCGTGCGGTAGATCGGGCGAGTACAAGTTGAAGCTCCTTCAGAAGAAGATAGACGCGTACAACATGTTCGTCGACCAGTTCTTCGAAGAGGCTGCAGCGTCCGAAGGAGGAGAGACCTCAACAGAGGCGACACAGCAACAGTGACCGAGCTCGACGACGTTATCAGGATAGGGAAGACTGAGCGTCTGATCTATGAGAAACTTCACAGAGATGGCTTTCTCTACTTCGTCTTGGTCGACCCCGAGAAGCCAGGCGATCTCAAGGAGCTTTCTCGCACCGCGGTAGAAGAGGGGGTTTCGGGGTTCTTCATTGGAGGCAGTACCGCTCAAGTCACGTCCGACTACGAGGCCGCCATTTCTGAGTTGAAGAGAAGCGGGCCCTTGCCGGTCCTCATCTTCCCGAGCGGAGCGTCCTCGGTGGCGAGAGGAGGGGACGCCATATGGTTCATGAGTCTAATCAACTCAGAGAATCCATACTACATAATCGGTGCGCAGATGCTGGGCGTGAGTGGGATCAGACGTCTGGGGCTTGAGGCCATTCCCATGGGGTACATAATCGTTGGATACGGCGGGACGGTTGGATACGTGGGGGGCGCTCGCCCAATACCGTACGACCGCCCCGAGATTGCTTGTGGGTACGCGGCGGCGGCCGAAACCCTCGGCATGAGATTCATCTACCTTGAGGCTGGATCGGGCGCGCCCAGACCCGTCCCGCCTGAGTTCGTGGGAGCTGTCAGAAGGGCCGTGCACATACCCATACTTGTGGGTGGCGGCATAACGGACGGCGATATCGTCGCCAAGCTGATTCAGGCCGGCGCGGACGGCATCGTCACGGGCACAGTTCTTGAGGGAGAAGTGCAGCTCCGAGAGAAGATGAGGGAGATATTGGACGGTTGCAGGAGAGCTGCCCGTCCTGCCAAACCCAAAGTCTAATAGCTTCCTCCCCCTGGCAGATCCGGCTTGGGGCTTCCTCTTGGCAACTACCAGAAAGATCTTCTTGACGAGACAAGCAGACTATACGAACTGGCTGCCCGGGCGAGACAGAGATCCTTAGATCCAAGCCCCCAAGTGGACTCCAAACTTGTCTTCTCTCACGGACAGACCATTGAATATCTAATAGGACTCAGTGGGCTGGCCGATCGTTACGAGGAGTGGACAAGCCAACTTCCCCACACTCAAGTTCCCTTCAAGATCGCGGAGGACGTTGTGTATGGAAGGTTCGGATCCTTCAGTCAGGATCAGCAGGCATTGCTCGCAATCAAGGCGGGCGTCGCATGCATCACTCCGCCAGGCACCACGGCCGCTCCAATCGAGGGGATAGCAAGCGCGAGGGTCAAGCAGAACTACGACAGGTCACCGTACTTGGCGGTGTACTTCGCTGGTCCCATGAGATCTGCCGGAGGAACGGAGCAAGCGCTTTCCATCCTGATTGGTGACTTTGTGAAATCGCTGCTTCACCTATCCAAGTATGTTCCCACGAAGGAAGAAGTGGCGAGGTTCGTGGAGGAGTTCAGGCTGTACGAGCGCAGGGTGTCGCGGTTCCAGTATAGGGTGCCGGAGGAGCAACTGATGTTTGCGCTTGAGAGAATGCCAATAGAGGTCACGGGGGTGAGAACTGACCCGGTAGAAGTCGTCTCCTACAGGAATCTTCCGAGAATAGAAACGAACTTCGTCCGCGGCGGGGCCCTAAGGGTTCTGATCGATGGTTTCATCGGCAGGAGCAGCAAAGTGATGAGATTCGTCAACGAGCTCAACCTATCTGGCTGGGATTGGCTCGAATCGCTGAAGGTGTCGCAGCATGAGTCCACGTACATGGACGAAGTGCTGGTGGGCAGGCCCGCGGTCTCTTCGGCAGATCGGTTCGGAGGGCTCAGGATCAGATACGGGAGGGCCAGAAACACCGGCCTAGCCTCCGTGGGGGTGCACCCCGTTTCGATGATCGCGTTGGACTCCTTCATCGCTGTAGGATCTCAGATGCGCATGGATCGACCGGGGAAATCGAGCACCGTGATGCCGGTGGACTCGATTGAGCCCCCTGTGGTGAGGTTAGATGACGGTTCGGTTGTAAGGGTCACCGACGAACGCGACGCAGAACGGATGAATGGCTCGGTTTCGGAAATTCTGTTCGTCGGCGATGTCCTCATTTCAGCTGGAGATTACATCGAGACCAACCATGCCTTCGACAAGCCCGCCTTCGTGGAAGAATGGTGGGCCAGTGAGCTGAGATCCGCCCTGTCAGAGGCAGGCGGTCTCGAGGTCCTCTCTCAGAAGGTCGAGGTCCCCATGGATAGGCTCAGGCTGTTGGTGGAGAGGCCGTTGGAACTCAGGCCCGGCTTCAGTGAAGCCTCTAGAATCTCGGCCCGTTTGAACGTTCCACTACACCCTGCCTTCATTCACTTCTGGGAGAGGTGTGATGCCTCTGAAGTCTTCGATTTGCTGCTCTACATGAAGAAGGAGGCAACCACAGAGGAAGGCAGGGTCGTGGTCCCCAGGAACGATAGGGTCGAGGCAATATTGGACAAGGCCTTGGTGACGCGCCTTGTCAAGGGTGACAAGATGATCTTTGATTGGGAGGAAACTCGATTGTTGCTCGCGTTGTCGACAACGCCCAACCCACCGCTACCACAACAGGGGGAGGGAGGGTTGGACTACGTCAGTCGGGCCACGGGCTTGCCCCTCAAAATGAGGTCCGGGAGCTTCGTTTCGGCTAGGATTGGCAGGCCCGAGGCAGCCAAGCTTCGGAGGATGAAGCCCCCGGTTCAGGTCCTCTTCCCGGTGGGAAACGCTGGTGGACCAACCAGAGACGTCGTAGGTGCCAGTGGCAAGAAGGCCGCTAAAATCGAGATAGCTGAGAGAACATGTCCGTCGTGCGGTTCCGCCACATTCTACCCGCGGTGCCCAGACTGCGGCGAACAAACCAAACCACAGAATGTCTGTCAGAAGTGCGGGGCTCCCTCTGAGAATTCAACATGCAAGGCATGCGGCGGGAGAACAAGGCCTTACTCGTCAAGGGAGGTTGATCTCAACGGTGAGATCAGAAGGGCGCAACAAAGGCTCGGGCTCAGGTCTCTGCCGGGGCACGTGAAGGGCGTCAAGTCGCTGTTTAACGATTGGAAGATCCCCGAGCAGTTAGAGAAGGGACTTCTTCGGGCTATCTACAAACTATCCGTGTACAAGGACGGGACTTGCAGGTTCGACGCCTCAAACGCCGTGTTGACGGCGTTCAAACCTTCTGAGATAAGCGCCCCAATTCCCAAATTACTGGATCTAGGCTACGACAAGGACATAGATGGCCGCCCCCTCGCGACCTCAGATCAGATCCTGCCGCTGAAGGTCCAGGACATTATCTTGCCGAAAAGATCGGCAGCGTTCTTGGTTGACCTGGCGGCCTTCTTAGACAGACTGCTTGCGCTGTATGGTTGTGAACCTTACTACAACGTCAGGAGCCAAGAGGATCTAATAGGAAAGCATGTGATCTCGATCTCTCCACATACGGTCGGCGGGGTTGTGGGGAGGATACTCGGCTTCACCCCGGCTGACGTTCTCTATGCACACCCATACTATCACCAGGCGAAGAGAAGGGACTGCGATGGAGATGCGGATTCATTCACGCTTGCCCTCGACGTGTTTCTGAATCTGAACAAGGCATTCATGTCCGAACGGCCGGGCGGCAGAATGGATTCGCCGCTTGTAGTGTTCCCCTTTGTGAACCCGCGGGAGATAGACGACCAAGTCTATAACATGGAGGACGAGCGTTCCCTTTCGGCAGAGTTCTATCGTCTGGCGGAAACGGGCTGCAACCCCTCCGAGATGCGAGGCGTCCTCAATCTAGTTGGAGGCTCCGTCCCTCTAGCGATAACGGCCACCCACACGACCAGCGCCTTCGATTCAGGGCCCAAAATGTCCCGCTATAGGTCCATTGACAACACCACAGACAAGCTCATGGCTCAAATCTCCGTCCTTGAGAAGCTGCCAGCTGTTGACAAGACCAAGGTTTTGCAGAATATGCTGGACACTCACCTGATGAGGGACTTCTCCGGCAACGTGAAGGCGCTCTACACCTCGGGCTTCAGGTGCGCAAAATGCGGGGCGAAGTTCAGAAGACCTCCGATCTCGGGGCATTGTAACGTCTGTGGTTGTCCTGTCCAACCCAACGTGTATGTTGCGAACGTGCTGAAGTACTACGATCTCATCAAATACATAGCGAAGAACTTCGACCTTGAGCCGTACTATCTTGAGTCGATAAAGGCCTTGGGAGAAGAAGCAAAGCACCTACCAAGCACGACGAGTAGAACCCTGACCGAGGCTAGGAGGTCCTCGACGCTGACTAGGTTCATGGATTCCGACGCGACGTGATTCTTCGCTCCCTTGCTCTGATGCGCACCACGCGAGAGCCACAATCCGGACAGTTGGCAGTCGCCTGCCTGAGGAGTCTCCCACAGACGGTGCAGCGGTAGCGGTACACTATCTGTTTGATTATGCCCCTTTGCGTTATCCGGCCGTGCCTTAAGCCTAATGCCGAGAGTAGGTTCTGCAAAGCGTAGTCGTCTGTCAGCACCGCAACCTCTCTTCTAGTTTGGGACAATCCCAAAGCAGCGGCTGCTATTCCGAGGTCGACGTCGGAAAGCCTCCCGATTTCGCCTATCTCCCGGGCGCGGCTCGTGGCTGTGCTGAGGTCTTTTTTGAGGATATTGGCTATCTTCACCCTTCCCGTTTCGATGTATACTATCGCCCGGTTCGCCGTCTCGATTTTTCCCCGAGCTTCTGCCAATACCCCCTCCGTGACGTAAAGCTCGTGGACCGATGGCGGCAGAACTCCGGCTATGAAACCCCGCGTGTCCACAACGTAGGCTGTGGGAGGGTGGGTCATTCCGTTATGACCCTTTCAACCCTTTTCATCAAATACTCCTTCGTGAACCTAATCATGCTAACGGTCTCATCGCTCCTCGAGATGACGACGGCCTCGTCATCTTTCAACGGATGATCGACAAAGCCGTCAATGACTAGGATAGCTTTCTCTTTGCCGCCTGTTCTCCTAATAGTGATGCTCCTGTCCTCGTTAACTACAATCGGCGGCCATCTCCGTCGAGCCGAGATCGGACACACGACCATTCCACGTAGGCTGTCATCCAATGTTGGGCCGCCCGAGGCCAAACAGAAGGCCGTGGAGCCAAGTGGAGTGGAGACCATGACGCCGCTGGCCACAAGATCCATCTTGCCGAGGCCGCCAATTAGGACCTCTGCGCGCAGAACGCCTCTCCAAGATCTGGCGGCGAAGACGACTTCGTTCATCGCCTTTCCGGCCCATCCCCCGCTCGTCTTTGCGAGGAGCTTCCTGACACGCTCGACGGTGTAATGGCCATCTGCGGCGTCGCGAAGCCTTTCGGCGAGTTCGGACAACTCAATGTCCGCCAAGAATCCCTTACTACCCATACCCACATGGAGAACGGGTGTGGACGGCCTAACGAGCCCGGATACAGCGTAGAAGAGGGTTCCGTCGCCGCCGGCCGCTATCATCAAATCACAGTCAAACTTAGGTGTGACAGACGAGGGCGTGAACACATGGTACTCTATCGTCGCTCCCTTCAGGATCCTCCCAATTCCAGCTTTCTTGACCATAGCTTCAACCTTGGGGTCTTTGGCGACCACGAGAACACGCCTGAAGCGTGACATTCAGCAGTTGTGGGAGGGCCTCGCTTATTAAACAGTGGTCAACTCCAGCCCCTTCCAGGCTGCTTCACTCACGGCTGCGAGGGCACGCGGAGGTGATCCGTCTCTCCAGGGCAAGAAGGCCAAGGATCTCAGACGCACTGGCTACGGACGGCCTCCGCTTCGAGACCGCAACCCAAGGTCTCGGTTCAGGACAACTCGATCCGACGCGATATGCTCACCGGGTTGGCATTTCGCCAACGGATGCTTGGAGTTGCGTCGCACGCTTCGGGATGCGTCAGGTGCTTCACTTGTAGTAGTGAGTTTTCCTGTAGGAGAACGGTGTCGCACACACGTCCGCCCTGAGGTCCTTAGCTATCTCCTTCCAGTCGATTGCTTTCTCGGTCTCGAGCTTCTTCCACACTTCCATTCTTCATATCACCAGCAGACCCCTATATACAACCTATATTTATCGGAGACTCACCCGCTGTGGTCACAAATTGTAACCGGTATCACGTTGTGCTCACGAATTGTGAGCTTCCCTTAAGTAGGCCTCGGGCTGGACTTCACTCGAATAAACATGGACGATGCGGTCAGAGTTCGACGAGGTGAGACGGCGGAGATAGACACGGTTGAGGGGAGCCTCATCGTTGGGGAGGGCTCGGAACTGAAACCGAAGGCTGCAAGCGCAATCCTAGTGAAGGGTGAGGTGGAGTTCGAGGGAAGCTGTGAAGTGTTGTCGCGACTGGAAGCCAAGAGCATGAGGAGTGAGAGGGGACGGATTCACGTTCATGGCGATTTGACCGTTCAGGATTCGATCGATTTGGAGGAAGTCGAGCTCACAGTCGACGGCAGTCTCAAGGCGGGCGATGTCGACGTTGGGAAGTCTCTTTCTGTCAAGAGTGACTTGTCGTGCACGGAACTGGACGTGGGCGGGCGTCTGGATGTCGGAGGCAATCTTGACGGGGGAGACATTCGTGTTGGTGGAACCGCGTCCGTCGAGGGTGACCTCAAGGCCAAGGAACTGCGAGTGGGGGGAAGCGTGGATGCAAAGGGATCAGTTGACCTCAACCGCCTCGATGTGGGAGGGGTGGCAAAAGTCGGAGGAGGGAGAATAGACGACATATCGGTCGGGGGCGTCTTTGAGTCTCGAGGCAAGCTGAATTTCAAGGAGATAGACGTGGGCGGAAAGGTCAAGATTGCGGTGGGCGGAGAAGGAGGGCGCATCTCCGTCGGTGGTATGCTCGACATTGACGGCCCCTTGGGGTTCGGGGAGCTGGACGTCGGAGGCGGGGTCAGCGTCAGAGGAACGGCGAAGGGCGCAAAAGTCGATGTGGGAGGGAACATCGAGGTGAGCGACAGTGCGACGATCGAAGGGGAACTTGATGTCGGAGGCGTGGCGAGCATCGGAGGCGAGTTGCGCGCGAGGGAAATCGATGTGGGAGGGAGCCTACAAGCCAAGGTCTGCTCGGCTGACGAGATCGAGGTAGGTGGGGAGGTGAAGACCGAAAGTGGTACGAAGGCCAAGGAGTTCGAGATAGGCAGGGGTGGAAGGGTCAAAGGACCACTGATTGCGGAGCGCGTGGAGGTCGGTGAGGGGGCGAGCGTCGAAGACATCTACGCCGACAGTCTTGAGATGGATGACAATGCGTCCGCCCGCAATGTCTACGCCAAGAAGGTCCGTCTCGGGCCCGGCTGCAGGATCTCTGGCGACATAGTATACACGGAAGAGATCGAATCCGGTGAAGGTGTCAGGTTGGGGTCCGAGCCCAAGAAAGCAGAAAAGCTGCCGCAACCACCTATCTGACTGGACTCTCCGGCTGATTCGTAGATGAGTAGAGCGAAGAGGACTAGGATCGAGATATACGCGGATGTCCTAAGGATACTGAGGGTTCAGGATGGGGGGTGCAGAATAACGAGGCTGGCGTACGCATCTAACATGCCGCTGGACAGAATGAACGCTCTAGCTAATGAAATGATCTCTCATGGCCTCGTCTCTAAGAGGCCCGATGATCCGAGGATGTACATCATCACGGCGAGGGGGATAGAATTCTTGGACGCGTTCAAGAAGCTCTTCATATTTCTTGAGTAGGCATACGGCCGAATCGCCGGCAGCCACAGTACGTGTCAAGCAGCGGTGGACGCTTCGGCACTAGGGTCGAGTTAATATTGGGGTCCGCAGGTCCTTTGTCAACAAGCAGGTGGATGTGGTCGTGAGCAAGAACACCGAACTGGGTGCAATCAAAGAAGGTTCTTGGTTGATGATAGACGGCGAGCCCTGCCAGGCCGTTGAGGTCTCACATTCGAAACCCGGAAAGCACGGGAGCGCAAAGTCCCGCGTTGTTGGGATGGGGCTGTTTGACGGCGCTAAGCACACCATGCTCAACCCCGTGTCGGCCAACGTCGAAGTTCCTATCATAGAGAAGAAGACGGCACAGGTGCTCTCGGTCACAGGCGACATGGTGCAGCTGATGGACATGCAGAGCTATGAGAGTCTGGAACTTCCTATGCCGGCTGGCGAGCTTGCCTCTCAGATTAGAGCTGGGACCACCGTGGAGTACTGGTACGCCATGGGAAAGTACAAGATCATGCGCGTTAAGAACGAGTGAGTTGCCGACGATTGGGGGTTCCACGCTCTTTGCGTGGGACGAGGGGTACTCGCCGGGTTTCTTCCGGGTCTTGGAGGGTAGAAGGAGGCTCTTCTGGGAGATAGCCGACGACTCACACCTGCGCGTTACAGACGAGGTGGCATCCCAACTGAGCGCCTTGCGCAAGGATTACGGGACGAGGTTCTCCGTGCACACGCCGTTCATGTACAAAGACATCCTCTCATCAGATGTGATCAAGAGGGACGAGAGCATATCGGACATCAGGCAATCCATCAGCTTGGCGAGCAAATATGGGGCGGAATATGCGGTCATCCATCCAGGGTACAGGAACGACGATCTATCACTAGGTGAGATCGCGGAGGTTTGGAATGACCTGCTCGACTTCTGCGCTGATGTCGGCCTAACAGGACTCATCGAGAACCTCACTAAGAAGGCCGTGTTCTGCAGGCCAGAGGATCTGTACAACTTCAAGAGGGTCCTCAGGAGGCCAAGCTTCGTATTGGACACCGGTCACGCCAACATAGAGGGAACGTTAGGCGCTTTCATGGAAGCGATCAGAGACCTGTCCTATTTTCACATTCACGACAATAACGGAACCAGCGATAGCCACCTCAGGTTAGGCAAAGGCACCATCGATTGGGATCCGTTCTTCTCGAAAGTGACCCAGTTCAAACCCAATGCGCCCCTCGTAGTGGAGAATATGACCGTGGAAGACTTGGATGGGAGCGTGCAGTTTGCACTTAAAAGGCTCTCCTAGGCGCTTGTCGTCATGCCTAGCAATTTGTCTGATGAGGTGACCGACTACTCCACCGCCGAGGTCAGTGACATCTATGACTTGGTGACCAAACTCTCGAAGTCCGGTGGATTCCAAGCGAGGGAGATAGGCAGGGGGCTGGATGTCTTCACAAAGATGGTCGAAGACGAGAACTGCACTAGGTTCCTGTCCTTCACCGCCAACATGGTGTCGACCGGTCTGAGGGGCGTTCTGGCCGAGGCGATAAGGGACAAGATGGTGGATGTTGTCATAACGACCGGGGGGACAGCCGATCATGACATCGCTCGCGCGGAGGGTGGTCGCTACTACTACGACCAGTTCTTCGCGGACGACGCTGAGCTTCACAGGAAGGAGATACACAGGCTGGGCAACGTGATGATTCCACTAAAGTCCTACGGTCCTCCTATCGAGCGTTTCGTCACTAAGTTGGTCGCTGGGTTGGGCGGAAGCCCCTTCATATCACCGTCAGAGATCCTGGCCGTTGCTGGAGAGCATATGACGGACAAGCACTCCATACTCAGGGCTGCTTACGAGGCCAAGGTTCCGATCGTCTCGCCAGGCCTAGTTGATTCCGCCTTTGGGACCGCTCTCTGGTACTCTTACCAGCGCGGCGAGTTCAAACTAGATGTCCTGAAGGACATGACCCTGATGTCCGACAAGGTGTTCGAGAAAAAGAGGACGGGAGCCATTATACTCGGGGGAGGGATAAGCAAGCACCATACCATATGGTGGAATCAGTTCAAGGAGGGGCTGGAGTACGTGCTCGCGGTAACGACGGGCACAGAGTTCGACGGATCTCTGACAGGCGCCAGGATAAGCGAGGCGATAACGTGGGGCAAGGTGAAGCCAGACGCGCTGCAAGCCACAATAATGGGCGATGCCACTGTGGTTTTCCCCCTGATCTTGGCGGCGTACCGTCAGTCGAAGGGCAAGGCGAAGTGAGACCGGCGGCTAGTCCCCGAGCTTCATCTCATCGAGGGCTTTGTTGATCTGATCCTTGAAGTAGTGGTCACTTACCTTGACGTCCATCTTGCTGAACCCGCCGATCTTGAAGAGCTTCTTCTTTATCCCACTACCTATGATGAGGGCCATCGGCGGCGGGCACATGGGCATGGTCAGGTGATACGCGACGCGGGCCTCGTCGCCCTTCACGGATATCTCATCGACCAGCCCCATTTCTATTATCGAGGCCCCAATCTCCGGGTCTGTGACTTCCTTCAGCGCTTCGTAGATCTGTCGCTCCTTTTCATTCAGTGTTCCCGGGTCAACTGGCATAGAGCCACAACGTTGGCCCTAGATCCACATAAGTGTATCACTGCCGCTCGCCGAGCGCCGAAGCGTCGGTTCAGTATCTAGTACTCCTCACACAGTCTCTGGTAGAAACTCTTGGTGTGCCCACAGGACGGGCATGTCTCAGGGGGCTGCTTACCGCGGTGGATGTACCCGCACTTCCTACAGACCCAGATTATCTCCTCGCCCCTATCGAAGAACTTGCCGGTTTCGACGAGTTTCAGCAACTTGGTGTAGCGTTCCTCATGGTGTTTCTCTACCGACGAGATAGCGCGCAACTGCTTCGCTATGTCAGAGTAGCCTTCCTTGTCAGCAATGACTGCGAACTCTGGGTACATTGTAGTGTTCTCATAATGCTCGCCAGCGATCGCGGCCCTCAGATTGTCAACCGTCTCACCCAAGACGAGAGGAGCGAGGGCCTCCGTCTCTAACTCACCTGTGTTTCCCCTCAAACTCTGGACGGCCTTGAACAGCGTGTCCGCGTGTTCCGTCTCGTTCGCGGCGGTGAGTTCAAAGATCTCAGCTATCTGTTCATATCCTTCCTTCTTGGCCTTGCTCGCGTAGAAGGTGTAGCGATTTCGAGCTTGGCTTTCCCCTATGAACGCCTTGATCAGGTTCTCTAGGGTCTTCATGGAGGGGGCCCCCGAAGCGCTTTCATAACCTTTTTGTCAAGCCTCGTGTAGTCCCGTTCATCACAGGATCTAATACTCAAAGCCTCAATGGTGGGCGGAACAAGGGGAATCCTAACGCAATGAGCGGAAGAATGCCTGTTGTACTCTAGGTCGGATCAGCTTCTTTCCCCTTTGTTCAAAGTCACTCAGCGTGCTCTGCGTTGGCGAATTGATTTCGAGCCCACAGCCTTTGTCGTTCTCCTTTATCTGAGAGGGCCCCACCACGGTTTCGTGCGCCACGACACCGGACCTCGGTTCGATGTGGTCGTCCTCTTGCCTGCTGCTGTAATCGACAACAATCCCATCGACAAGCATCTTCTTGCCAAGGTACTCGACCTTCCCCCCGTTGGGCGTCACCACGATGACAGCTGCCGAGTCGGCCGCAAGACTGAAGCTGGTCAGCCCGGTGACATTGACTCTTACGAACCTGTGGGCGACAGCGTCGTACAGATCCACCGATACTGGCCCTACGTCAACTTCGACCGTCCTTTCAACGACATAGGGGTTGAAGTACAGATATGTTGGATATGCTGCATCGTGATAGAAGTCCGTCACGAGACAGTCCAGTTGCAGGATCTTCTCATCATTTGTTAATCCGATAATGCCGCCGAATATCCCCACATGAGAAGATCCGTACAGGCCGAAGTCCGTCGGTGCCCAGCCGTCTCCAAGGGCATCGCCCGTGGCATAAGGGCTCTTCCCAGCATGGCTCTTCCTTAGCCCCTCATAGGCCACGACATGTCCTGGGTCGCCATCCCAAGAGCCGGAGGACTGGTGGTCTTCCGGAAGCGAGTCCGAATAGAAGAGGCGAGCGTTATTGGCCGCGTTGAGCATCCACTTGCCGATCGACCTAGCGAAGCGCGTGTCATAACGCACAAGAGGGACCAAGGGTGCTGCCATGGAAAAAGTATTCATGGCGAAGGCGTATCCACCGCCGTCTGTGTTGCTCCCCACCAAGCCATAGCAGTCATACTCTCCCCAGGCGCTGGCTATCACCCCCCACCCTGGCCTCGGCTCACTATATCCGTCAAAACACCAATTCAACAGCTTGAGCACGTCGTAGTCCCGCCCCAATTCTGCGTTCATCCGCGCCGCGACGTAGGCACCGTACGGGAGAAGGACTTCATAGAACGGGCTGTTTCTTCTCCCTTGGAGGAAATCCATGCCCCACCCCGCGGCCTGTAGGTAGTTCGGCTCGTTCCATTTCACATATGCCATGTACATCAACCACGCGATTCCGGCCGCCGCGTCCGGCTCCCTCCAAATCCCGTTGTCACTGGGCGTCATCATGTCGAAATCAAACGCTGTGTGGTCGAAATTGGGCGCGCCTTCTCCGCCCCCCATTATATAGGATGCATTGTACCACTTGTCGGCTGTCACCTTTATCTCTTGCTCCATGTTCCCCACATTGGGATAGTAGTAGATCAGCGAGTAGAACAGAATGTGAGGATAGATCTCATACCAGAAGCTGTTCCCGCTGTCAGCTCGCTTGTCGTTTAGGAAGAGGTACTCTCCCGTGTCAACATTGTACCAGCTCTCGCACATGGCAACCCAATTGTATCCGCCTTGGTTGCTCTTGTCTATTCCGACTAAGGCAGCGCCCAAGACCGCCGACACGCAGGTTATCGCTTCTCCCCCTCCTTCTTCCAGCCGGAAGTCACCGACGTATGAAGGAATGTCGAACGAGTCGCGGGCAAAATTACCATGAGTCCTGTCCCACCTTATGATAGGCAGGTAGTCTCCAGTTGAGTTGAAGTCAAACACGAACGCATCGTAAGCTCTGGCTAAAGCTTTCCAATCCTTCATGTGAAATGGCGTGGGGACGTTTGGCATCCACTTGACTCTAGATATCTCGACCTGATCCACTTCAGTCTCCACACCTGTGGGTTGGAACAGTCTTTCAATATAAGGATAGCCGAACATGAGTGATCCGACTATCAGAGCCCCCACCAAGAGACCGGCCGTCAATCGACGAGTCCTATGATCAGCACCTAGGAGCGGCAACCGATCAGCCGTGTCGCTTCAGAAATATAAGCCTCACAGGTCCAGAGTTTTCCATCTGACACCGTCAAGGCTTAAGAGTCATCATCGCCCCATCATTGAATATGGGTGATTTTGGCATCGCTACGGATCCCGGTTCTGTCGAAATACGGAGCGGCAGCCAGAAGGTCGTCTTTCGGAGGTCCCCTCCCAACCGGACCTTCCTCTTTGGAACCTATGTCTCGGGCGGCAACCATTGGACGATGGTCTCCGCGGACGACAACGTCCTAGTCCAAGGACCTAGCTTCAACCTTGCGCCCACCAGCTATGAGGTTGTCCGGTCAGACTCAAACCGCTTGGCCGTCCTCTTCAGGGGCAAGAAGGAGAATGTCAAGGGATTGGACAACAAGACCCTTACATACGACTGGGACGCGTTGGTAGAGACTCGAGCCGAAGATCCTTGGATTCACTTCAAGACCCGAATGCATCTGCCCCGTCAGATGGTATTGGATGCTTCAGAGGGCGGAGAACCAAACGTCCTACTCGACCTGGGGCCCCTCCCTCCCTATGAAAGGGGTCACTTCGAATGGTTCAAGACCGAGATACCAAATCCAACCGTGAGCTGCCACGGAACCCCAGGAAATGACTTCCCAGGCCTCTATTTCTGGGATGAATTCAGGAAAGCCGAGATCATCATGTTCTTCAACATCGAAGCAATGAATTGGATGTCATCCCCCTCCTTTCGTAGGTTTCTACGGTATAGATGCTCACTCCTGAGGGACTACAAGAGCAGGCGGTACAAGGTGGGTCTTTGGGCGACCTCCCTTGGCGGGGAGGAGTTTCCGGCTGGGGACCAAGTCTTTGAGTACTGGTTGTACGAGAAGCCTAGATCACAGGGCAGAACTGAGCAGGATGCCATCGTTGAGATGACATTCAACACGCTCCCCCTAATACCCCCAACACCGTCTTGGCCGAAGAAGGCAACGTCTTGGGCCGACTTCTCGGAGAGATGTCTCAAAGATTGCACGACAAAGGACTGGTCTTGGATAGAGGTTGAAGGCTTGGAGGGTTTTAGGTCGTACGTCAAAGGCACGTCAAGGGCATGGCAGGATGTGTTTCCGGAGAGGGACCTCATGCAGGCCAGCAAGCCAAGCCTATTCGAAACCCTAGATGTCCTGCATCCCCTCCTCCTGTACTCTAGGTTGCCCCCGAACGACCGTTGGGCAGACCTAGTCGAGAAACTGTCATCAACGGTGGAGAGAAGTTACCAGAAACGCAAGCTCAGCGGAAATGCCATCGACGTCTGGCCTTACTTGTACACACTGAATAGACTATGGTGGTTTGCATTTCTCACGAAGAACGACAAGATGCTAAATGCTGTAGTTGAGGACATGAGTCAGTCCATCAAGCTGGCGAAGAACGTAGGGTACGTATTCCCCCTGTTCTTTGACAGTGAGACGATGGACAAGTCGATTAGCGGGACGAACGTCGGGAACGCAGGGCTGTACGCGTACAACATGATCCTTGCCTATGCCGTCACTCGCGATCCAACGATGTTGGAAGAGGCAAAAGCCGCCCTGACCGTGATGTATCACGCCCCGGCGGACAAGCTGTTTCACGAGCCCATAGAACTGGGGTTCGGAGCGCTAGCCTCCTCGCTTGTTCGAGACTTCGCCGGCGGGGAGGAGCCTCTCCGCATAATGAAGTACCTGCTGGGCCAAGAGCTGAGGATGTTCTATTGGTATAGGGAGAATTCGATTCCGCCAAGCGAGCACTACGACACTAGGGGCATGGTGCAGGCCTGCGCGTCCATGCTGTATCCGGCCTTGTTCGAGAACGTGATCTGCATTCTCCCTTGGACTCTGATATTCAAATCCTGGGAGCCGGACGAGCCATTATTGCGCATGGTGAACCTGCAAAGGGTGCACAATTTCTTCATGTTTCCGGCTTGTCTCCCCGAGCAAGCGAAGTTGAAACACAACGACCCCTGCGAGTACATCCCGTTTGAGAACCTTCAATTGGCGGAGTCAGATGAGGAAACCGGATATGTGGGGAAGGAGATCTACGGAGCAGGGGAAACTCTTTGGCTTTACCTCATGTTTGAGGCCTTGGCTAGGACTGAAGACAGGGAGGTGATGGTCCTCAACCTAGATTGCCTCGACCCCAACGCTATTGGGAGATATCCTCCGGAGAACAGGACGTTCGTCCTGTACAATCCAACGACGGGGGAAAGAAAAACGTCGCTGGTAATACCATATTTGGGTGAAGGGAAGTATCGGCTCTCGATCTCCAAGGGAGGGAAAACACTATCCGCGAAAATGCAAACCAGCGGGCAGCTGCTGTCTGGGGTCAGGGTAGCCCTCGATACAAAGGAGATTCAATACCTCAGAGTCAAAAGGGAATAGCTTCGATTGATCAGGATCAAATCACAACTAGGTCAGATCACTAGGCGGTTCGATGCTTTAAATGACCCTTGCTCCTGATGGGGCGAGGAACCAAATGGAAAAAGGCACTGTGCTGGTGACAGGTGCAACCGGAAGGATAGGCGCCAACCTAGTGAAGCGTCTCCTTAAGGAAGGGTATGAGGTCAGAGCCTTCGCGATGAAGGAAGACCCGCTACTCGGGAAACTGTCCCAACTGAAATCACAGGTCTCGTACGGGGATCTGACCGACTATGAAAGCCTGACAAATGCCATGAGGGATGTCGGTCTTGTCATACATCTTGCGGCAGTCATGGGAAGGCCCCCGGAGATGTCCAAACAGACCTATCTGGACATCAACGTAACCGGGACGCTCAACGTTCTGGAAGCAAGCGTTCGCTCGGGCTCAGTCGCCAAATTCCTCTTCTCAAGCACTGACGCAACCTATCCGGTCGTCAAGCCACAGTACTCTCCGATCGACGAGAACCATCCTCAGCGGCCCGATAGCCTCTATGGATTCGTCAAGGTCGCAGGGGAAAAACTGTGCTTTGAGTATGCGACGGAATACGGGATGCCAGTGACCATTTTGAGATATGGGTGCGTTCTGACCCCTCCTGAGCTTCTCACCATGATCCTGCCATCATGCATCGGCTTCCCAAGCGAACTTCTGGACACCGCCGTTGAGGCGAAGAGTTCGGAAGGCAAGTCGAGTCGACTGAAGGCAAGGGAGGTTTTCCCTAACAAGAGACTCAAGGTGTGGAAGGATACAAGTGGCAGGCCGTGGAAGGTTCATTGTTCTGATGTCAGGGACGTCATCGAAGGAACCCTCCTAGCGTTGGAGAAGAAGACCTCCGAGAACGAAATATTCAACGTAATGGGTGCGGCGAAGTTCGCTTACGACGAGGCAGTGCCATACGCCGCCAAGCTCTTAGGTCAGGAGTACTTGACAATAGAAGTGCCACATTATCTCTCGTATGAGGTGGACATCTCAAGGGCCAGAGGATATCTTGGATTCAGACCGAAGTACGACGTGTTTAAGATGATAGACGATTCTGTCAAGTCACTGAAGGGACAGGACGTGGGCGTGATACCTTCAGGCTTCAGGCCTTAGAATGACGGAGAAAATAGTGAGACCACTTAGTATGGGAGTATCCATCCTCCCTTCAGTATCATGGCTATCGCCACGCCGATCACAATTGCCAGACTGGATCCGAGGATCAGGCCGGCGGCGACTGTCGTTTTGTTCTCCTTGTACCAAGGTCCGCCATAGACTTTTTGGAGGGCCAATCCAAACACCCCTCCTACTAGGGCTGTCACAGCGGTGGGAAGAGGGGTTGACGCGCCGATCGCGAATCCTATGAGAGAGAACGGAATCTTGAGAAACTCCGATCCGATTGCGACTATGGCGCCTACGGCTGATGTGCCCAACACCATGGGGAGTGCGTTCTGTACCCCCACCACCGATCCTGTGATCCACAGTCCCGACATTATGACGTTCACTGGCCAATAAATGTCGACTGCCGGGTAAAGTTGGGAAGGAATGGGTGCAATGCTCCAGAATAGGGACACAAAGACGAACGAGAATACGACGGCCAGGCCCGACGCGATCAGCTGACCCTTGATGAGATCCCTGTAGTTAGTCTCCATGAGTTCACTGAGCTTGAACCAGCCAGTCCACCACGCTGCGCCTCCCGAACTCCCCATCGGAGCAAACCATATGTCGACTCCCTTGTAGCCGCTTGCCAGCATAGTCGCTTCATGGACGTAGGGCACAGCGATCTGGAAACCTGAGACCGCAACGGATCTGGCGGCTATCATTGATGCCAGGAACGACCAGCCAACCGTGAGGATGATTCCTATCCAAATGGGAAATTGTGTGAGCAATGCGATCATAAGGACAATCACGGCACTCGCACCTAGAAAGAGTGACAGTATAATCCAGAGAGGGAGTTCTCCCCTGCCTCTAGACGACGGGGACAGCCTCCTCAGGCTCCTGAATGCACTGAACAAGTAATCAGGGTGCAGCATCACAGGGACTAGAGCTCCGGCAATGGCTAGACCGATGTTCGGATACGCCCACAGTTGGATTATTGAGCGTTGGAACAGGGTACTGATGTTCATTCCCGGCGTCCATGCCAACCAGCCAGCTTGGGCGGCTAGGTAGTTCCCAACAAAGAAGAACCCGAACGAGCCTAGGAACATCGAAACCGTAACGCTGAAAGGCATCACGAATCCCGACGCGAACACTAGGAGGTCCGTCGCAATACCGAAGGAGGCGCCGGGCAAGATGGGCTCCAGGGCGTTGTTCAAGTCAATCCAAGGAATCGGGATAGGGACGAGCTTGAACGAGGTCGTGAACGGGGCAGCGTACAAAATCAAGTTGTACACGAGACCTATCAAAGCGGCTACCGTGAGCACTCTCTTCTTTCCAGTCTCCTTCTCTGGCAATGTCAGCAGCATTTGAGCCGTCACTTCCTGCATCGGAAAAGGCAGCTTCTCCTCCTCAGCGTAGAGCTTGAAGAACAGGAACCCCAGAGCGAGGTCGATGACTTTCCCGGTCAGAACCCAACTAAGTATAGTCACGACTACTGGCAGAAGCCAATCCGGATGAAGGAAGGTTCTCAACAACAATACGGGGGAATCAGGCGAAGGGGCGAACCAATTGGGGATCGCCAGTGGCAACGGCAGGCCTGTGGCTGGGGAGAGAAACTGCCAAGTGACAGAGGATATTGACCTGAAATACAGTTTCTGGAGCAAGTCAAGGAAGAGGATGTCGGTGGCGGCGACAGCGCTGCAACCCCATATTATGAACAACTCCTGCTTGGTCAACGAGGATCTCATAATCGCGGCGATCTGGATTGCGAGTAGAGTGACTATGAAACTCACGTTCCCCCCGACGCTGATCCCAGAAGTGAGAGTGGTGAAGATGACAGCTGGCATCAGGAAGACGCTTGAGTAGAGTATCGCCATGAACGACCTCATCGTCAGCCCATTCCTGTACTTCGGCTCCGCTTCGGTCATTGTGCCTCACCCTCGTATCTAGTCTTCATTTGTGGAGATAGACTACGCCACTGGAGGAACTGCTTCCTCACGGCGTCTACTACGGCGTGATTTGACCTCTGCCATTTGTTGGCCTCTCCCGTCGTCCTTACTATCTCTAGGGCCGATGTCCAACGTCTGTCCTTCTCATCGAACTTCGTACTGATGACCATTCTCTGGTTGATCCCGGCAGGGAAGGGAGCGATGTGCAAGGCCACCAACAATGACTTTGCCTTTCCCTTCGCGTCCTCGCTGTACGAGATCTCCTTGGTGGCGAAGGGCACCCCAGATCCCTCGACGGTATATGTACCGAAGTACTCCTTTAGGAAAATCAGCACTCCGCGTGCTTCCTCTTCGCTCACGAAGACGAACGGTAGAGGGATCTCCCACCGGTTTCCGACTGGTTTTGTATGAATGGCGAACTTCCTCTCCAAAGAAGGAGTTACCATCTTAGCCGCCTTGTAGAGTGGATAGACGCTGGGAAGGACTACCATCGCTATGATCAGTCCCACGGTAAGCAATGCGAACATCGAGGAGTAGTTCGGGAAGAACCCCACGGGCAAAGCTCCGGGGACGCGAATCAGCACGTGCAACAGGATTATGCCCACGGCGTATCCAATGGTTGCGCTCACGATGGCGTAGGCCACGATCTCTCCCAGGAACATCCCGGCGATGTGCAAGGGCGAAAGTCCCACGGCGCCCAGAACTCCAATATCCTTGGACCTTTCAAACACCACAGCGAGAACCAAGTTGAGCACGCTCAGGGCCAGTATCACTGACGGCAGCACGAAGGTACTGAAACCATAGGATTGAATTCCTTTCGCGATGGAATACTGAGAAGTTCTACTGTTCTGGCCCGTTTCTTGTGCCGCGTATATCTGAAGCGTGGTCTGCTTGGCGAGTGCAACGGCTACGTCGGGGATCTCCTCGGTCTCCTTGAACCCGATGACCACAGCGCATGTGTTGCCGCCTAAGTTGACGGCCAAATCATAGGGGACGAAAACCAGATCTGCCACCCGGAAGAAGCCAATGCCGGTTATTATTCTAAGGTCGCGGGGCGTGGCCTTGTTCTGGTCTAAGTCAAAGATGCTGTCCGCCCGGGTGGTGTTCAGAATACCTACCACTCTAAGGGGCAGGCCCTCCAAGGAGATCGTATCGCCCTCGGTAACACCCAGCCTGTCAGCAAGCTCATCGCTGATCACTGCAACGTAGAGTGACCCAGAGGGGAGCCATACTCCGCTGGCTAGCGCATCAGACCAACCCGCGACATCTCCCTCATCTGGTGTCAGCCCGTATATCGCATAAGCGCGGCCTTCGAGGGTCTGTCCGTCGCGGAAACTAAACACCTTGAATCCATCCCTGATATAGTCGCCCGAAGGGTATAGGACAGCCCTGGGGCATACGATGGCCTTCGAGGGGTCAAGACTGGATTTCAACGCGTCTGGCAACCAATAGTTCAACGACGAGTACTTCAAATCCCTCAGAAACAGCCCTTGGTAGTACGCTCGACCTGTCCTTGGGAATTCCTTCACGGTTGTGTAGGGGTACACAGAAGTGAACACGACGAAGCCCGCGGTTATGATGACCAAGGAAACGAGCGTCAGGCCAGTCCTGAACTTCCTCTTCCTCATTTGGGATATGCCAATGTCAAACGATGTCAAGACCGCACTGCCCCTGCTGATGCCGGCGTAGTGCTCCCCAATCAACTTGACCCGAACTTCCCGCAAGAACCTAGCGGCGTCCGATACCAGAACAAACGCCACAGGCGCCACGAATGTTATCATCGTTAGCCCGAGCAGGGAGACATAGATGCTCGATGCGATCTGGAAGCCCGGATGAAAGATGACCAGTACGGCCAAGAACGCGACGAGCAAGAGAGCTATGACCAGGAGCTTCTTGAGGCTATCCTCGAACGAGAAGAGCAACTCCTCTAGCATGATCGCGAATGGGATCAGGAGAGCGTAGACAAACGCTGCGGTGCTCGTGGCGGCATCTACGCTATCTCGAGTCAGTTGGTAGACCTTCCTGCTCAAAGACCAAGACTCGATAGTCTCCGAGTAGAACGTTGATATTCGGTCCTGGACTAGGGCATCGGACGCATAAAGCAAGGAGTCCAAAGACTCATCGTTGTAGTCCTCCCCGCCGGTGTGTAAGTTCTTCTGGTGCGCATCAGAAAGGCGTGCTGTATTCAGTAGAGACAGATCAGCCGCGAACCTCGCTGGGGAATCGACCAACCGAAGTTGTTCTCCTGCTCTGACTTGGACCCCTGAACCCTCCGGGTACAACTCGCTGGCGTTTGTGAGGACCACCATAGGTGTTGGCAAGGGTTCGTTTCTGATGATCACCTCGATTGGGACGAAAGGTGACGCAAGGATCACGGCCAGTGATCCTTCCACGACGTAGCTGTAATGATCTGGAGGCGCGTGTGTTCTTATGTCATTGATAGATACGCTAGTGGTGATGCTTCCTGGGGAGAACCTGACCTCTATGGAGTAGAACCCCAGTGCCGGCAACAGTTGCTCAGTTGCCGTGATGTCATGAAGCACCAAGCTCCCTCCCCTGAACACCACAAAGGGTCTCGGGTTATCGAGCGCCCCAACATAGCCTTCTACGGGGATTTCCACACGATTCACGTAGGACGAGATATATCGTCCGAAGTCGGGTCCGCAGACGATAGCATTGGTGAATGGATCGAAGGCGTAGGCCTCCACTAGATACGGATAGCCCCAACGCGCCACGGGCAAAGCCCCAGGGTAAACAAAAGTGCCGTTCTCATCGGAGAATGTCACGTAGATCTCCCCGCCAGCCGAGGTAGCCCTTATCACGACGATGCAGTTCGGAACGGGTCGATACCACCCGCTCGTTACATTGTACTCGACGACTTGGCCGACGAGGAGGCCGAAGCCCCCTCCCTGAACTGCTGTGACTCCCCTCGGGGATCTCGCAAAGCTGACGCTGAATGATTGCAAGGGCTTCTTGGAAAGGAGACGTGCGAGGTTGTACACATTGCAGAACAGTACCTCCAATTGAGGTTTCAGGTTGCTGAGGTCATACTTGTCGATCGAATCGATGGGTGTGCCCCTGTAGCGGTACCAAGAATGACCAGTTGCCTGGATCGTGGTGAAGACACCACACCTGCCGAACAGTTCCCCGTCCGACGGGATGCTAATTGGACTCAACATGACCGGAAGCATGCCGGGCCAGCCTTCTACCTTGTAGATGTCGCTCCTTCCATAGAGTCTGCTCCACAGCTGACTCACATTCTCCACATAACTTCGATAGTATCCAGCGTACCAGCTGGACAACTGCTCGCTACCCAGAAAGGAGAAGAAGAACGCGGTCATGTTGTTTTCAGCGCTAATATCGATCTCAACTGCGCACACGAATCGCTCAGCTAAACTGACGTTCTTGTCGAACCATACAATATCGCCCAAGAATGCCTTTGCGCCGGCTGAGGTCTGACCGTGCCCTGAGACCGCCAAGAACATCAAGGTTCGCGGAGTGGGATTCTGGGCGTAGTACTTGGCTAGTTCTAGAAGTGCAGCCGTTCCAAAGGCCTCACTAGCCCCGGGAGCGACGGTAGGGACAACTGAGTAGGAGTCATAATGTGCGATTAACACCATGATCTGGTTGGAGATTTGGGGGTCTTGGTCCTCGCCCTGAACGAAACCGATAACGTTCCTTGCAAGTCTTTTTTCATACCTGATCTTCGAGACGACACGTACGATGGGCTCTGCTCCGTTGTCAACCAAGTCGAGGAGAAGCTTGGCCGCCTGCCTTTCGACGTATATCCTCGGGAGGTCAAAGGGGGCATAGCTCAGCCTCTTGAGTTGTGCCTCAACGCTGTTCGTGTCCTCTGGCTCAATGAAAATGACGGCCTTGGCCCCCAGTTCTGCCGCCCTCAGCCAGTTGTCTCGGCTGTTGAAGTCGAGGAGGATCACGGAACCACTGATGTTGCTTCCATCGAAATCATCCCAACTCCCGTCTCTTGCGTAAATGAGCCTGCCTGTCACATTCGCCCAACTGCCTTGAACCCCGTTGGGCCAAAGCGAGTGCGCCTCGATCGAGATGTTGTCGGGCAAGACCTCGATATAGGACCCGTAGTCTATTGGGACTGCAACGTTGTAGTAATGGTAGGACACCTCGGACAGGCCATACCCGATGAACTCGTCGTGGATGTACTTGCTGGCTTCTTCACAGCTTTCGTAACCAGTGATTCGAGTACTCAAGGAAGAGAAGCAGGACACATGGGCTCGAAAGGAATCCATGTCGACGTTCCGCACGACATCCTGAAACTCGTCAATGACGGATTTGGTGGATATTGCGTTCGTGACGGGCAACAGAGAAATCAGGCAGAAGAGGAGAAGGAAGGCCCCCGCCCCTGCGGTCAACGCTCGTTCGGGAACGTGAGAATTTCGAACACCATTGCCTCTAGCCATGGGCGCCTGCCCTTTAGATAGAGAAAGATGAGGAAAAAAGGTTTCAGGCTTCGCGGGGCTAGACCGGGATCTCAACGCCTATCAGTAGTCGGACTATGAACCACATGACTACCTTGATGAACCAGTAGCCGCCCACGAAGCCTATCGAAGCTGGGAGCAACCTGTTGTACAGCGGTGTGCCGCCCGTTCTCATGATGAGGTATTTCGCGAGCCACGCTAGGAAGACCGAAGTGAAAGCCCAAGGCCACATGTACATGCAGCCCATGATCAAGCCGACGGGGTTGAGCGGAATGGTTGCGAACGCCGCCTTGGCCCACATCAGAACCATCGCCAAGACCACCCCCAGGGCATACGGGATGTAGGTAGGCTCTAGTGCAGTGAGCTTCTCGGAAACGCCGCCCGTATAGGGGTTGTAGGCCAAGTCAACCGCGAATACTTGTTGGTCGTTGAGCCATCCCGGGCCTCTGAGGCCGGCATAGCCCCACCACGCGTAGAAGAAGCCGCCAAAGACGATACCGACAACCGTCGTTACGACAACGATAGTCGCTAGGTCCTTCGCCTTGATCTTGAAGTACGTGGCGATGGACATGGCGTCTGCGGAGAAAGCTGCGAACTGCGTGTTGCCAGGACCCGCTCCCATCGGGGACGCTAGATTGAGTGTAACGTATGCTTGCGGCGCGCGCAGCGGCCAGTTGCCAAAGTTGTAGAAGACGCCGTTCGTCCAGTTCCACCACCAGAATCCGCCGCCAGCGTTCGTCGACTCCGCGCGGTACCTCATCATCCCTAGGTGAACCAACAGGAAGTAGACGGTCGCGATGGTTATCACGACTAGGCTAGCCCCTTGTGCGAACATGACGATCAGCCAAAGCAGCGTGATGCCGACGAAGCCGAACAGGCCAATCCGCGACTCGGAGTCTCCCTTCATTGCTGATGATATTGCCCCGCCGATGTATTTCCTGTTTGAGAACAGAACCCACAGCGCTAAGCCCTGAATGAAGCCGTATCCGAGCAGGTACCATATTGCCCCGGGCCATTCGTTACCGAGCGCCCACCAGACGCTCCAGGCACCTTGAGCCGATATGTCCGGGAACACGCCAAGCGATATCCCGACTGCTGGAAGGATCCACTGGAATGCCACCATCGCTAGCCAAGTAGTGAGCAAGACGTCGAGCGGAAGGAAGAAGAAGGCGGCGATCCACAATGGGTTGAAGTTCAGGACGACCATGGCCCCCTTGAGAGATGAGGTGAGGTCGATGTTCACTGCGGTGTTACCTCCTCCCCACGGGTTGAGGTCGATCTCATCTATCGGCAGTCTCGGAATAGTAGGCACAAACGCATGGATTATGTTGAAGCCCCACAGGATGACAGCCACTAGGAACGCGATCCACAACCACCTCTCCTTGAAGATGCGGACGAATTTCTCGCTGCCAGTCTTCTCTTCTGCCATGTTGGCGAGTTCCACGGCGGGAGAGGCGAGCGGGAACGGCAAGCCCTCGACTTCGGTCCATTGCTTCCTAAAGACCATGGCTAGGAAGAAGGCCGCGAGCCCCTCACAAGCTGCCATAAGGCCCCAGAACAGTATAGGTCCTGCAATCGCTCCCCAGGGCACTAGCCCTCCCGAGAAGAACCACTCGGAGAATCGCTGATCCATCACATACCAGTACTGCGGGATCAACCCGGTCAGGCCGAGTTCCGTTACAGCTTGTCCGCCCCCCCATGTCCATACCGACCAGATCTGCACCCCCCACACCCAGAAGACCGCAGCGGCCGTCCATCCGACCATGGACATGATGTAGATGATGGCATACTCCTTTGGGGTCATCCTAATGCCGAAGAATGAAAGGAGCGGGATGAGCACGATCAGAATCATGAAGCCGTATCCCGCGAAGACTAGCAAGTCAGGCCCTGCAAGGCCCGCCCAAGGTATGTTGTAGGTCAAGTTTGTACGAGTGTGAATCGTGAAGAGTATTGTTCCGATCAAAGCCAAGACGAGTCCAATGACGAATGCTTTCTTCGGGAAACCCGTGACAGATGCTTCTGACATTTCTATCCGTAAAATAGCGGCATTTTGGCTTATAAGACTTCTGTTCGACACTCGGCCACTCTTCTCGTTGGTCCAAGGACGGAGGGCCCAGTCGCTATCTTCTCCCGATCCATCTCAGTTTGTCCAGCGCGCCGTCCAACTCGGTAGTGAAGAATCCTATTGCGTAGTCGCACACGCCGCCGATCCACACGAGTTGGTTCCCATGACGGACCAATCCATTTCCGAAGATCACCCAAGGCCTATCCCCATACTCCTCGTTCACCCCCTTGGGGGCAAGCAGGTAGTTACTAATTGCGAGTAATTGCCCTCTATCGTCAACTATGGCCAGCCCCTCGCGATAGGAGTAATCCTCCTTCACGATTCCATGCCATCCGACTAGGTGCTCGTTGGAGGATATTTTCACTACATTGGTCGACCAGCCGACCTTCAACTCCCACTCCTCGAAGGGCAACGATGGCTGCATTGTCCGCTCGCCCATCACTGCTTCGCCTAGGTCTGCTTCTGCCCGCCATCCGATCTCAATGTCCTTGACCAGAGGTCTAGTCAACATCGTCGCCTCGTCTCCCCTGAGGTTTATGATCGCGGAGTCTTTGGTAGCTTTCGGCACAAAGGAGTCTCCCTCTATCGATTTGACCCTAAGGTAATTCCTCTCCCCTGGGCACCAATCATCGTCGAACTCTACAAACGCCTGGACTATAGCTACGCTCATGTTTCTGTCCTCTGAAAAGTAGCCGTATCCGGTGTACAGCATCACCGTCTGTTCTTCGCGCTTGAAAACGCGGGCGTCTTCACAACCCCTGAACTCCCAAAGCCTTCTCGGCCAAAGTATCACGTCACACTTGACTGGCAGGCTGGTTCCTCCACCCAAGACATCTTCTGTGTCCAAACTGAACTTCCCTATGCTTGAGGTGTAGGTGTAGTAGTCGAAAATCAGCCTCGGGAAGACGACGAGGGACTTGCCGTTCAACATCGCACCGGGGTTAAACGCCATCTTGGGCCGTTCCCTTTGATAATTCTCCACGAGGATATCGCTGTCCGAAACGATGTACAGCTTCCTGTCGAATATGTCCTCGGTCTTGTTCTGTCTGAGCCCTCTCGATGAGGAAAGGAAATCTCGTGCCTTCTGGTAGAGCCTTCCCTCTACGTTGACAGCCATTGTTAAGGGACTGGACCTCTCGTCATTTATCTCTTACGAAACTAGCGTCAAGCTCAGGGGAGCCCATTCGGGTGTCTCAAAGAAATCGTGACTTTTATACCTCAAACAAGGGCCGAACTCACTGAGTCAGTATCGAGAATGGCCAAGGGTGCGATCCGAGACGAACAAGTGGAAGTGAATTGCTCCCCCGAGCAAATTGAAGTCGGAGGGCCCTTCGTCGGGATAGAGATACACCACAGTTCGCCACTGCTCAATCGGATCAGTTTCTTCTACCCTGTCGCAAATAGCATTGATTTGAGCACAGACTACTGGCGTCGAGATCAATATCGGGTGATGTTCCTTGGCCTGAGGATCGGAAACAAGCCCAAGGAATGGATTGGACTGGAGCCCTTCGACTGTCAACTGACACCCTACTCGGTGGGTTTCCAAAAACGTGACGATGAGAAAACAGTGGAAATCGCCTACCGGTTCTGCCACAGCAAACCCGCGATGGTCGCCGAAATCGAGATAACGAACAACTCGACGGAAGTAGAGCCCTTCGAAGTCTACACGCACTTGGAGCTGTCACTCAGGACGTGCCACACGTATGCCCACAAGGACAAGGCCTGGACCGAGCTCGATGACACGAGGGGAACAGTCTATGCGAACTTCGACGATCGCGAGACCGGAGACGCTAGGGTCTTTGTGGCCAACGCCGGAGAACGCCCCGCAAGCGTCACGACCAATGACGAGACGATTGGACTTCCCTTGGCAGAGGAGAACTGGTGGATGAGCAAGGCGGCGGATCTTCCGGGCGAGATCGTCGATAGGGTCTCCCCAAAGCGCCCGGTGGCAGCGTTTGTCTACAAGAAGAACTTGGCCCCCCGACAGAAAATGGCGATCATACAGATCATAGGTTCGTGCCGAGTGGGCGAAGGAAGGGACATCGTAGGCTATCTGTTAGGTCACCACGAGCAGGAGAGTGACCGCTATGAGGAATATGTGCTGAACAAAGCCCATCGAGGTGGGGTGATGGAAACGGGGGACGGCTCCCTCGATCGTTCCGTCAGTTGGGCCAAGGCGATACTCGCCGTGAATGCCCACTACCTCGATGGGGAGATCGTGCCCATGCCCTGTCCTGCGGAGTATAACTTTCTCTTCGCCCACGACGTGCTAGTTACCGACCTAGCTGCCGTCAATTTTGACATTGCGCGCGTCAGAAAGGACTTGGAGTACATCGTCAAGCACGCCAACCCGGAGGGGGTCGTTCCCCATGCCTACTACTGGAAAGATGATCGCTATGTGACCGAGTTCGCGGCGCCTGACGACTGGATCCACCTGTGGTTCATTCTCTTGTCCGCCAGCTATCTGAGGCACTCTCAGGATGTAGAGACTCTCGAGGTGCTTTACCCCTCCATAGCAAAGAGCATTGAGCAGGCACTAGTCAATAGAAAAGAGGATCTCATTTGGGCGCACTATCCTGATTGGTGGGATATCGGCAGTAGCTTCGGCCCTCGGTCCTATATGACTATTCTCACAATCCGCGCGCTGAGGGAGTTTAACTACATTTCCGCAACTCTCGGCAAGAAGGCCACTGAACTGCCCCTGAACGAGGAGCTAGCTTCAAGGATGCAAAGGCAATTGGGCGAAAGGCTGTGGGATAAGGATTCGAACTACCTGATCAACTACTACGAGGACGGCAGTATGGACAAACACACTTACACCGGATCGCTTCTTGCCGCGCACTTTGGCTTGCTTGAGACGAGCAGGATGGTGGTGTTGGTGCAGACGGCAAGAAGGAACCTGCTCGATGAGAGAGTGGGAGTGCGTAACGTATTCCCCGCGGATTTCCATATGCTCACCGATTACCTCAAGCTCAAGAGGAATGAAGTGGGCGAGCCCTTCTTCTATGCGAATGGAGGCATTTGGCCCCATGGCAATGCTTGGTACGCCTTGGCCCTGATTTCTATCGGCGAGAAGGCAGAGGCACTTCGCTTCGTCAAGGGCACAATGACGCCCGAGGGGATAATGAACAGCCCCAACGGACAGCCCGCCATGTACGAGTACCGCAACGGCAACAAACAAGATCCTTCGGCTTACGGCAAGGTGGACAAGCCCCAATTCCTATGGGCCGCCGGGTGGTACCTTTATTGTCTGTATCGACTGTTCGGAGCCCGCGAGAATGAGTGGAACATAGCCTTTGATCCCTACTTGCCCGAAGGCCAGAGGATGTCCCAATACAGTCTTCTCGCAGGAGGAAGAGACATGACAGTAACCGTCACTGGTTCGGGGCACTGCGTCAAGAGCGTGAAATACGGTGGCGAGATCTACCCCTCGACCGTCATTCCTGAGGAACCTCCGGCAGGTGATGAGATTAAGATAGTGCTCGGAACCCCCGAGCTTCCGTACGTCGCCCACACCGGCGCGATATTGCTTTCCAGCCGCTTTGACAAGGCAGAAAGGAGTCTGATTCTAAACCTCAAGGCGTTCGGAGGCCACTACAACGAGACAACTATCGTCTCGCCCTGGAAGCCCCAATCAGTATCCATAAACGGAGCGAAATTGAACAAGGGGTGGCGTTTCTCGCGGAACGAAGGCATCTACGAAGTGAAGATAGGCTTCGTTCATGAATCGGCGCCGGATGTTGTGGTAGTACGATTCTAGTTGCCGTCAGTTTGATGTAAGCAGATAGTAATGAGTTCAGGCAGCTTGGGTCTGCTACATTGAGATGGTGCGGGAGGTGGGATTCGAACCCACGAACCCCTTCGGGACGAGGTCCTAAGCCTCGCACCTTTGACCTGGCTTGGCGACTCCCGCTTCGCGAACCCTCTCCCTTGTCCTCTTTTATCTGTGTTTACCAGCGTGTGGTTCTCGTGAAGTCAAAACCCTATAACCGAAACAAGGGTTCGGTCCTGCAGGCCAGAGAAGCACGACATGAAGGCCAATAAGAAGGTGTGGATAACCCCCTCGAAGCCCGGCTACGCTGTCTTCGGGGAAGCGGGCTACATCTCAGCTACAGATCCGAGGATGGTCAGGCAGTGGAGCGAGGAGAACAAGAGCGACCGCGCGGATGTGAGCTTCACGGAGTTGTCAGAGGACAACGGGATGACTTGGGGACAGAGAAGGGTTCTCTCAGTCACTCGCGAGGAGGGAGGCTTCACCTTTCTGGGCGGACGCGAGGGAGGGGTTCCCTTCGTGGATCTTGACAACAAGACGACCGTGTTCTTTTCCTTAGATGTGGTGCTCGAAGGGGACGATGTCATCGGTGGACTGAAAAGGAGGAGGATATTCTACTCAACAAGCAGGGATGGCGGTAGAGCCGTCTCGTCTCCTAGGCAAATAGTAGAGCAGGGGGATGGTTACGACGCCTTCCACTACATGAAAGATGTCTACTACGGGCTGAACTCCGCGAGCATCGGCGGGAAGCCCATCAAGATCTCCCGAGACGAGATACTGCTTCCAATATATGTGGCTCCGATCGACGAGAACGCCAAGCTCTACAACCCTTTAGGGGGGTACACCTTCACCTACGCTGGCTTTCTGATCGGAAGATGGAGGGGCGACCTTTCGGATCTTGTGTGGAAGAGCACTGACCTAGTCAAGATAGATCCCAAGCTGTCGATCCGCGGGTTCAGCGAGAACACGGTGGCTAAGCTTGATGACGGGCGGATCCTGTCCGTCCTGCGCGGCTCTAACTCCTACAAGTGGTTCACATTGTCCCACGACAATGGCTGGAGTTGGGACGAGGTCAAGCCCCTCCGGTTTGATGATGGAGGGGAGCTCTTCTCTCCTGGGAGCTACTCCCTTCTGGTCCGGCACTCGACTGGCAAACTCTACTGGGTAGCTAACATCGTGTCGACACATCCTAAGGGCAACTCGCCGCGTTACCCGTTGTGTATCGCCGAGATCAATGAGGACAGCGTCACCGTCAAGAGGAAGGCCGTATTCGATGTTGATACAAGGGGGAAGGAGGAAAGCGAGGCCCTGCAACTGTCGAACTTTGGCCTGTACGAGGACAGACATACACACGAAATCGTTTTGACCTATCCGCGCCTCTTCGCCCGGGATGATAAGGACTGGACCGCTCCTTGCATACTGTGCCGCGTCAGCGTAGAGGGCTGACATGCCATTCTAGAGAACGTGCGATCTTGTCGAGACTACCAGAACTTCCAAGAGGATTTCTTCTCTGGCTCTGGGTGGAATAGCAACGGCTCCACTCCCGCTGGCACCGCGATCGACAAGATTCGGCCGTGCTTCTGAAGGAGTTCGAAAACCTCGAGTCGTTCCTTATCTGACAGGGTTCCACCGATGACCACGACGGCGCCCATGTTCGTCTTGAAGATCCCACACCGTACGTGATCTGGAAGGCGGATGCCAACCGGGTCAGCCTTCACAAAAGATAACAACTTCATTGCTTCCACGCCTGCCTTAGTGGACGGAAAGCGGGCCACGAAACTCGTTGGGTTCGGCAGTGCAGCTATCGCATCCATGATCGCCTCGGGTGTGCTCATTACTGCGGCTCTTCAGCCCCGCTCTCGTTTATAAGCGGAAACCAACAGAATAGAGTGAGCAAGAGAGTTTGGCACGGGCGATCGAGAGGCGCCAAGCATGCTCGCGTCTTCTACACTGCTTGCCGTCGGTGGCGATTTTGGCTCTACTTATCCCACAGGGATTCTGCTACACGGTCGTCGAACACTCCATATGCTGGGGTTGGTCCGACGAGGGGCTCCCGGAAGTGACGAACGAATTCCTGTTGACGGACGTGAATGTCTACCTCTACATCAAGATAACTTGGGTCGACGTTCAGGAGTTTGAGAGCCTGTGGGCTACGATTCCGGACATGATGAGAGGGTTGAGTTCAGCGGGGAGCATTGAAGGCTCATTCCTCAACATGAAGCGCTTCAGGATCGTCTTGAAGGATCCAAGCGGAGCCGAGGTGAGTCTGCCTTCGCCTAGGAAGATGTACACGGTCTTATGTGATCCCCCAGGCTGCATAAGCTCAGGGTTCTGGGAGCTCCTGACCATAACCGAGACCACCGCAAACGGCCGGTGGAAGGTGTACTGGTACGAGGGAGACAGCTTGGTCTTCGCGGACGAGTTCGTCATAGGAGAGGAGCCAGCTCCTCAGCAGGAGGGAGGTCCTTCTGAGCCCTCTTTCTTGGAGAGGTACGGCCTGTTACTGGTTGTGGGCCTGGCTGTGGCAGTTGCGGGCATCGCCGTGGTTGCCTTTCTTCTTACACGAAGAAAGGGAGCGACCGTGATTCCGCCTCCCCCCGGGCCTCCGACCCCCTACATGAGGGCACCCAGCCGAAGTTAGTGGTTCCTCATTGGCAACCGAAAAGGAAGGGTAGGAGCTGGACAAAGGGCGATCTCAATCCAAGCCAGCTATCGTTCGAATGATTCCAAGACTAGGCGCTGTAGATGCTCACAGCCAAGATCCTACTAGGTCTGGGCTTGCCAAAGGGCCCCTCCTTGACCTCGGGCCCATCGATGATGCTCCATGTTCTGATGAACTCCGGGCTGGTTGCGTAGCGCACATCGCTCCCCCTGCTCTGGAATAGCAACCCTCCAATCATGAACTGCAGCCCTTTGTTCGTGAGGCGAGTGCCCTCCCGCCACACACGGCGTTCATCGTCACTGATTGAGGCAGATAGCTTGGTCCAGTCAGGAGGAAGGATATTACGGCCCTTCTCCAAACTCCCTATGCAGGCCATAAGCGCGTTCTTGTGATCCGGCTTCACCCATTTGTCGTAGGTCAACCACAAGACGGAGAAGGTGCTCTTGTAGACCACCCTGAGCTGTCCGTCTTTGACGTCGAGGGTGACCTGTTCTGGGAAGGCCTCGAACAGATATCTGCCCTGCTCTGATTCCGAATCGATGGGCTTTTCTGAGATCACTATCGCGTGGACAAGGGATCTCTTCTCGGTGTTGTCTCTGGCGGGCATCGAGATGGTTTCGCTTCTAGGACTATTAAGATTGTTCGCCCACTACCTTCGTCTGAAGAGGCTGACATCCGTCACAGATGGCTCTTCGGGGCGACCGAGTAATGGAAATCCTAACGGCACCCAAGCTTGTGACCGATGGCCATCCACTTACAACCTCGCTGGGCACTATTGTGTGCTCTTACCGTACTCAAGCGGCGTCTTGGAGCTGCCGTCTTCCCACTCGATCCATTCTCCGCTCACGGTGCCTGAGACTCTGCTGCCGTCTGGTCGTAGCTTCAGGGGCGGATCGATGTCCACCATGTCCGCATTCTTGAACCCAAGTGAACTGAGGAAGGTCTTGTAACAGCTCGGGCCTGTCCCACTATAGCCGAAAGTCAACAGAGAGAAAGGATCCGTGCCGCCAAGCTCACCGGCGATTGGGAAGGCGTAGGTCTCCCGCCTGATATCATAACCAGCCAGCCTATGCCTGACGGGCAAGACCGTCCCATCGGAAAAGACGAGCCTGCTGTCGTAACTACTCTTGTCCACAAGTATCACCTCGTTTAGGCTCCCGTGAGCGGCGACTGCTCCCCTTGCCAGCTCGATCATCTGTTGCTCGTACATTCCGAGAATCGTTGCTGAGACATCAACATATAAGATTGTTACCCGCCGTGCACATCGAACGCTAGTCCGTAAGTCTCAAACGAGGAGAGTTGTGATCAACGGAGTGGTTCGGGGCTCCAACACGACTTATATTTCGTTGCAGCACGTTCTTTCGCGGTGCACAAGGGGCTGGGAGTTCACATGTCCGAGTTCGCCGGCAAGCTGTGGTGCCCCCATTGCGGCAGGCCGAACAAGACCAATGACTGGCCCCTCAATGGCGATATGGTACCCTTCTACTTCCAGACAGAGCCTGGCAAGTACAACTTGGGTGTTCAATGTCCTCACTGCAATAGGGGATGGTACATCGTGTGGGATGACAATCCCGGGCCGACAAGGCCTCTCGGCCTGTAGGTCGCGATTTCCTCACAGCCCGCCCTTTCCAAGATACCCCTACATGCCTACACTATGACCCACTGGAACAAGAAGTCAATCAAGTCGAAGTGTTGTCCCCTGCGCGCCCTCAAAGGAGCACTTGGGTCTGTCGAACGATCTAGACGCATGGGTGTTCGCCCTTCTTGACTCCTCTTGATGGCGGACTTAAATGTCGCTCCGCGGAGAATGAAACGACACAAGGAAGAAGGATGAAGTTCTCATTCGTGAACCCTGGTCCAAACTTGGACTTTCCAATCAGGGACACGAAGAAGATGATAGGTGCGGCCCCTCCTCTGGGCATGATGTACATAGCCGCAGTCCTGAGAAGGGAGGGAATAGAAGTATCCATGATGGACGAGGCGGCTCAAGGCGTTTCCATGGGAGATACAGTTGACTGGGTGAAGGAAGAGGACCCAGACATCCTGGGATTCTCGACTTGCAGCAGCTCGGGTCGCAAAGCGGCAATCATTGCGGAGAAGGTGAAGGCGGAAGACCCCGACATCACCATAGTCTTCGGCAATTTCCACGCCACCTTCAACGCAGAGAGAATCCTGAGGAAGTACTCTTCTGTTGATGTGATCGTCCGAGGAGAGGGAGAAGACACCAGCCTCGAACTGGCGAAATGCTTGGAGAAAGACGGGGACTTCAAAGAGGTACTGGGGATCACGTTCAGAAAGGAGGGCCATGTAATTGCGAATCCCGATAGGCCACTGATTCAAGACGTTGATTCGATACCCTTCCCGGACCGTGGACTGTTGAACGTGGAGTACCACAACACCGCAGTCGGAATAGATGTCGCGCCCAAGAAGTTCACGACCTTCGTTTCCTCTCGCGGGTGCGTTTTCGGGTGCCGGTTCTGTGGATGCCGAAGACTGGCCAGAAATCGGTGGAGGTCTAGGTCCGTGGAGAACGTACTCGAGGAATTGCAGCTTCTGGCAAACGAAGGGTACAAGCAGCTGATGTTCGTGGACGACAACTTCACCTTGAACCCGAAGAGGGTGATCGAACTGTGTCAGAAAATGAGGGAGGAGAAGATCGACCTAGAATGGATCTGCGAAGGAAGAGTTGACCAGTGCCCCTATGAGATGATACGCGAGATGGTGACGGCAGGATGCAGGATGATGTATTTCGGGATCGAAAGCGCCAATCAGAGGATCTTGGACTACTATGACAAACAGACCACTTCCGAGCAGGCGGAGGCCGCCGTCAGGAACGCCAGAAAGGCGGGGATGGACGTAATAGTCGGCTCTTTCATAGTTGGGGCTCCCGACGAAACTAGGGAGGAGATAGAGAACACCCTAAGGTTTGCGCAAAAACTGCAGATAGACGTTCCTCAGTTCAATATCCTAGCAGCTTTCCCGGGAACGGACATCTGGGAAGAATTGAGGGCGAAGGGAGTCATAGATGAGGAGAAACGTTGGGAGACTGAGATCCCGGTGTCCGATGTTTCCCGCGAGGCCGTACCCCGAGAGGAAATCGAGCGAATGGTTCACGAGGGCTATCGACGCTTCCTCACCCGCCCGAGTTACATCTTGGCGCAGCTATTCAGGTTCTCGACGAGTTCCTACAGACTAAACGTGCTGGCTAATAATCTTGGGCGAATCGGCACCATCGCAGAGAGCGTGCGCATGGTCACCTAATGGGTTCCTCCGGGAGCAATCTGACGGGGAAATCAGTCAACGCTAGGACCGCTTATCTCCTCGAATGGAAAGCTGGACTCCGAACATGGATTCCTATCCGGTTCGCCGATCCCTGCGTCCCCGCTTCTGCGGATCAATGATGTCGCAACTCACTGTTACAACAGTTCTACGCACGACTGTTCGAGGTTCCCGTCTCTAACTAGCGAAATAGTCGAGGATCCACTCTTTGATGTCGTCTCTTGTGCGCCGAAAGGATGCAATCCTTTCGTCGTCGCTCCCATCAACTTCGGACGGATCTCCGAAACCGTGGTGGATGTAATTCCTTGCTCCGGGCAATGTCATCCTGATTATCTCGGGTCTGTCCCCGGTTAAGGGTTTAGAGCAAAACGGGCAGATCTCCTTCGCGCTGTTGATACAAACGGTCACGACCACGTCGATGTCCTTGTTTCGGAACGCTTCAATGCTCTTAGAGGTCTGACTGGAAATGTCTATTCCTATCTCCGCCATGACCTTAATTGCCAAGGGATGAACCTGCGTTGGACTTGAGCCCGCACTGAAGACCTCGTACCTTTCGCCATAGAAATGCCTGATCAACCCCTCGGCCATCTGCGACCGGGCAGAGTTGTGCGTACACAGGAAAAGGACCTTCGTCTTGTCCATCCTCTGATGCCTTTCCTTCTCCCGCATAAGAACCTACCGCCTTGAACAAACGGATGCTGGAGATTGCGCGCTTGCATCGAAGCCCAATGGACGATTACCTCCGCTGTTCTCTATCCAATGCGCTGTATATGTTGAGCGCAATGACATCGGGCATGATTGGGCCACCGCCGTAGGTTCCCGTAATGGTGTGATGCGCATCGTGGAATAGAGCATCCCAGTTTCCACTCTTTACACGGTCCAATGGGAGGGTAGTGTTGACCGTGTCCTCGTGGTCAATCATCCATCTCAAGGCGGCAATGGTTATGCCCTTCTGGTAGCGGTGCCAGTCGATGTCTCGGTCGACCTCTCCCCAGTCAATGTCCAGCTCAGCGGACAGGGCGAAGGTCTGCAGAACCTCCCACTGCACCTGTCTGGTCACCCAATCTGAGAGCCACCAGTCGGTCGCGCAGAGACACGGCTTCGTGTTGTACATCTGAGGCACTTGGTATGGTTCCCACAGGTGCGTGAAGGGCAACAACGAACGAATCCAGTGGATCGCCTTATTCAAGTAGCGCGGATCCCTGAACGCCTTGTATCCCAGATAGTAGGCGATAGCTGCGTGGCCAGCTGCCAACAGGTTCGGGCTGTGTAGCGGAGTCTCCCACCAGTCGCCCCCTTCAGGACGCTTCATAAGCAGACAGTAGTCTAGCGATTTCTTGGCAGCCTCACGAAATGCCTCCTCACCAGTCATGTCAGCCAATACAAGCAAGTCGATGACAGGTGTAACGCACAGGTCCAGGGCAGTGTCCCCCTTCTTCCCCAAAGGCCTCAACGTCCCCTCGGAAAGAGCGGAGTGGTCCGGGAAACTGTGCCTACCGTCCGGTTCGAATGGAAAGGAGCCGTCCTCCCTTTGATATGATTGAAGCTTGCGGCCGTACTCAAGCCGCTTCTCCGATCCCCAGATCTTGAATCGTCTAGCGCCTCCCCAGATCTCATAGGTCTCATATTTGGGCTGTTTTCGAACCCACTCCAGCTTTTCGGCCAAGCCCCTAGCTGTCTCTCGGTCACTGCCTTCCCTGATGTAGCGCTCCATGAACAGGGGTTCCGCCGGGCCCGCCTCGCCATATCCCTCGCGATTTATGCCCCAGCCCTTGCCTTCATGCCAGAAGTTGCTATTGTATGCGCTGGCTATGCGGTCCAGCGCTTCGAGGAGCGGGTAGCGCGGCTCGGGAGGTTCGGGCAGACCATGTCGCTTGACCCAGTCTACAATCACATCTAGGCTGTCGCCCTCGACCAAGAATACCTCCGCCTCAAACCTGACCATGCTGTTCGTGCGCAGCTCCAAGGGCGGATCCGCTTCCAATACGTTCTCTTCGGCACCCCAAGCAACGCTCGGGATCATCAAGCCCATGATGTGATCGTTCCTTCGGTCGATGAAGTTGGGCGAGGCGTATACCGGCTGGGGATAGGGCCGGCTTGGTGCGAACTGTGCCAGCGGATCCCAAGCTAGGCCGATGCCGGTTCCGTCGTAACTCAAAGCCATGAGTCCTGCTGCGACTTTGAAAGGATGTGGAGCAATACGTAGAGCCCATGGATGCTGGAACCAGTCTGTTCCACTAGACCATTCGTTGCCGACTAACCACTCAACTCCTGGGAAAATCCCGTCGTCCTTTGCGGCGCCGAAGCTGTCAGCACCGACTCTAAGCCATGGACCGCGAAGGTAACTCACAGCAAGTATGGCCAAGGGCTTGAACTCGTAAACTACTCTCAGAACCGAGGCCTCAGGGTCTAGCGTAGCTGTCACCGTTCCTTCCATGGCCGATCCGGTGAAGGGCGACTTGAACCATCTCTTGAAGGCCGAGGCTCCAGCCATTTCGCTCAAATTCGTCAACGTCACCGGGAAAGTGAGGCGCTGGCCAAACTCACCTTTCTCCAACTCATACTTCTGTGCTTCCACACGTAGCGGAACCGCTAGGCCCGGCAGCTTGACTTCGCCGAAATGGTCCAGCACAGCGATCATCTGCCCTGCCGCGTTGAAGATCTCCGCCCATCCCCAGCCCGTCAAACGCTTGTGGACCTCGACGCGCATCTTGGAATTCTCCACCTTGACGGTCTCTCCGGCGTAACTTGCACCCTCATAGATTGGCAATGGAGTACCCCCTTCGAACGCATGGTGCACCTGACGCTTATTTAAGGCGCGCGCCGTCTATCTGGGCACAAACTGGGTGGTCGGTCGATGCTGTTCGTGAAGGGGCCGATGCCCTACGAAGGGACGTACGCTTCTCCGACTCTTATAATGTATGCAGACGTTGTTCCTCACATGGTTCTTGGTGATCTGCTCAAGGCGGGAAGAGAAAGTTGGGAGAGGAAGGTCATCGAAGCCGCGCAAAGGAGCAGTCCGGTGGAGATAACGATAGAAGACCAGAGCCACAAGCATCGCAAAGGATTTGGCGGGAGTTCACATAGACGGGTTGATTGGCACTACCAGGTCTATGTCAATTCAGTTCCGGTCATCTGGGAGACTAGGCTACAATTGGCACAACAGCGCGTGGCAGAGATAACCGCTCTTTTGGCCAGCCGAGGATTCATCGTGAGGGGCTCCGACGCACCACCGCCTCCTCCGCCGCCCCCTCCGCCGTAACACACTGTGACACACGCGAATGCTCAGGTCATCTTCCACAATACTGCCGCTTCGTGCCGTTCAATCAACCTCTTCGTGAATCCTTGAACGATCAAGGTGACCTCCCTTACTCAGGATCTACCCCACTCGGAATAACTCGTCAAGGGCGTCCTGCTGGAACGGCTGTGTTTCATACACACGTCATCATTCTCGGAGGAACAATGTGCAGGAGGGCCACCTGCTCTCCAGCTCGGCGGTCCACTTGCTCAAGAGTTTTCTTCGGTCCAGACTGTCTGTCTTGACAAAGATGCCCACTTGGCTGGCACCCGTGCGCATATGCTCTAACAACTCAGAATTCTTACACGCTGCTGGGCGATTGCACTCGCTACAGTCTGCAACCTTCTTCGTTCTGGCACAGGCTCTGATCTCGCAGTCTGTCCTTCCGCCGCCCTTCAAACATCCTAGGCATAGGGGCACAGTCTGAATCGATACTAGGCCTTTCTCGAACTCCTTGAAGTCAAAGTCTTTGGGCCCCCACCCACTCAAGCCGTAACCCTTGATAATTATCTCGAACCTCTTTGTCAGTTCCCTTAGGGCCCCGTTCCCGACTGCACAACTGCCGCACCAGATCCCGCAGAAACCTATCTGGTCTCTCACGCCCTCGAAAGCCTCAGTCTTGGACATCCCGCGTCCCTAGCGGGGCAGCTTGATGGTTCAGATATAAGACTGCATCGCATCGGGTTCGCATGTGCTCGTCCGGCCAACCGGCATGACATAGAACCCACACCTTATCCCATTGGGTTGAAACCGTGATTCACTCGGCGACAGAGCGATATCTAGCTGCCCCGTCCCTTACGCAGGCCGTCCCGGACTGGCTTGGTCGATCTGTTCGGAGGGTCTCGAACTTGGCGCCTTGCAGGACACCCTGATGCACAATTCTCTCGTCCTGAGGGGTTGATCAGGGTTTGACTCCGCAATGACCTCTATGCACGGCTCCGAAGGCCCGCCTACGTTCTTCTTGAAGAGGGCCTCAATGCTCCGGCCGGGAGTTTCAGGACTTACCCCTTTTGAACCCGGGTCATCGGCTCGAAAGGCCGGTATGCTTGGCCGGCTACACCACCGGAGCACAATCGCGCGTACCGAATCCCAGTCTATTTAGTTTTTCTAATCTCGCTTCTTCCCTCGACTCGTCCGACGCCTTCCCTTCACCTTGGGCTTTCGAGTCTTCTTCGCCGCAACTCTCTTCTTGGCGGATGTCTTCCTGAAGCCAACGGTCACTTCTATGTCGTCGAGAGGATGGGTTGCCGTGAACATTCTACCGGGCATCTTGTCACTGAGTCTCACTTCCTTGCCACGCACGAGATAGGCGAGGGTCTTGAGGCGACTAGACACAAGCCCTCTCGATTCCTCGTCAAGCCCTGTTACGTACACGACGCTCAGGATCTCAGTCGGGTTAAGTCCCGCCATCTTCCTCGTCATCTGGACCCTTCTCGCGACATCCCTTACCAGTCCCTCTGCTATGAGCGATTCGTCCCTAGCGGTGTCCAATAGGATGGCGATCCCGCGTCCCTCCTCCAAGACCTTGCCCTCTGGCGGCACGAACGATATCGAGATGTCTTCCGGCGTCAGTTCCACCTCCTCGTTTCCAATCGTTACCTTGCTCCTCCCCGTTTCAAGTATCTCGTCTGCTATCTCATGCTCCCTGCGCTTCACTTCCTTCTCGACCGATGCCAATTTTGACTTCAGCTTGGGTCCAACGTGCGAGTAGTCCAAGGCCAGATGAGTGCGGAATCCTGCGGCCTGCTTCGACGCGACCACCTTAGTCTGCTTTACGTTGGCCATCTCGCTCATCACGGACCTCGCCTGCTCGGCCCTCGTCCTCTTGTCCTCGTCGTCGACCATGACTACCATCTCCCTCAATGGCCACCTGCGCCTGAGACCCGCCCTCTGTCTAGCTGTGTTGATTAGGGGGAGAATTTCAAGCGTCAAGTCAAACACGCCCTCCTCTGCCTCGTTCAGCATATCTCCCCTCGGTCTGGGCCACTTGCATAGATTCACGCTGAGTGGCAGTCCCTTGTCAAGTCTGCGAAGCACGTGTTGGTGAACATACTCAGAGACGAACGGGCACACTGGATTGATCAAAGCCACGGTTGTGCTCAGACAATAGTACAGCACCGCGTAGATGGAGTTCCTTCGCTTCTCTGCTTCCAGGCCCTCCTCCCACAGATCCTTGCGTACTGATGGGACGTATCCTCTGCTCAGATTCTCTATCACGAAATTCTCGAGTTCGCGGAGTGCAACGTGGTACCTCCCGGTCTCGTAGCTCTGCGTGCACATCCGAATCAACTTCTGCAGCTTGCTGAGTACCCACCTGTCCTGTGTTTTGACATCGCCGTCGCGGAGGACCCAGTCCATTCCGAATTCGTTCGGGTCGTATTTGTCATATTCCGCGTTCTGGAGCAGGAACCTGCTCAGGTTGTACAGGGTACTCAGAACTTGGTATGGCCTACCGAGCATTTCCCCTTCGCTGAAGCTGATTACGTCTATCGGGGATGACTTCCAGGTCAGGTAAAACCTAAGCAGGTCCGCCGAGTGTTTGTCAATGGTCTCTTCCGTGTCAACGATGTTGCCGAGGCTCTTGCTCATCTTCCTGCCCTGCTCATCCACAACCATGTTGTAGAATAGAAAGGCCCTGTACGGAGATTCCGGAGTTTTCTTCAGGATGACATTGAGCTTCAACAACGTGTTGGCCCAGCCCCTTGTTTGATCTATCGCCTCCACTAAGAAGTCGACCGGGACGAACTTGACGAACTCCTCATCAGTCATGCTGGCGTAGGGTGCTGACCCGCTATTGTGCCAAGTGTCGAGCACGAACTTCTCCCTCCTCATCACCCCTCCGCACTTCGGGCAGCTCAGGGTTATTCTATCGACCCAAGGCCTGTGGAGCTCGAAATTTCTGCCGTCCGGCAGTTCCCTTGCCCTCTTCAAGATCTCCTCCCTAGAACTTACGAATTCCTTCTCGCCGCAGACTTCGCAAACGTAGATTGGCAGCGGGGTTCCCCAGTACCTGTCTCTTGACACGCACCAAGGTCGGGCCTCCTCCAATATTGCCATGAACCTGTTCTTCGGCGCCTCGTAAAAGTACTCCACGTCTTGGGCGGCTTGCACCAACTTCTGATTGATCCTGTCCGTCCAGAGGTAGTATTCCCGCTTCACCACGAACACTAGCCTATGATGTGAACGCCAGCACGTCGGATACTCATGCTCCACCTTGTCCTCATGTATCAGAGCTCCTCTCTCTCTTAGCAGGCTGATCACCTCCGCATCCGTGTCTCTGCAGAACTTGCCGGCGAAATGTCCTGCCTCTTGCGTGAACTTGGCCTCCTCGTCGAATGGGGAGAACGGGCGCAAACCCTTCTTCTCTCCTGCCACGAAATCCTCCTCACCGTTGCCTGGAGATATGTGGACGACCCCCGTGCCAGTAGTGAGGTCAACGAAATCTTCGGCGACCACTGAATGGACGGGTTCTCCCTTGTCCTTCATCTCTCTCAGGCCATCGATGAGATCTATCAGCGGGTGCTCGTACCTGAGCCCCTCTAAATCCCTGCCCTGCACCTCTGCCATGATCTGGTATTGTCCTGGGCGTATCGTGTCCAGCACCGGTAATCTATTCTTGGCCAGAACCCAGACCTCGTCGCCGACCTTGACCTTACAATACTTGGCGTTCGGGTTCACCGCCGCGAGCATGTCAGTCACTATGGTGAACGGCATGGTCGTCCAGAGCACCAGGTATTCGTTCGGGGTCCCAACCAGCTTGAACTTGAAGAATATGGACGGATCTTCAACGGTCTCGTAGCCCAAGCCCACCTCGGTGTTACTGAGTGATGTCTGGCAGCCAGGGCAGTACGCCACAACTCTATAGCCCTCGCCGAGCAGGTTCTGGTCCCAGGCCGCCTTGAGATACCTCCACTCCCGCTCTATGTACGCGTCCCTGTATGTCATGTATTCGTTGTCGTAGTCCAAGAACATCCCGAACTTTCGGTCGACCGTCAGCCAATCCTCATGATACTTCTTTATGGAGTGCTTCACAGCTTCCACGAACTTTTCTAGGCTGATCTTGGTGCCGATGTCACGCTTGCTAGTCAGGCCGAGTTCCCTCTCCACCTCGAGTTCCACTGGGAGCCCCTGCGTGTCCCAGCCCGCCCTGAAGAAGACGTAGTAGCCCTGCATCGTCTTCAGCCGGTACCAAGCATCCTTGATGACCCTCCCTCTGGAATGCCCCGGGTGGCACCTACCGTTCAGAGTCGGGGGGCCTTCTACGAAACCTAGCTTGCCAACGCTTGCCTTCTTCCTCTCCCTTTCTATAATCTCCCTGATCTTGGCCCTCTCCCAGAACTCTCTGACCTCGTTCTCGATGACCTTGGCGTTGTACGTCGGTTCCAAGACCGTTGCCCCCAACCACCTGCGTATTTCTTGTTTTTCCGCCCGAATTAGTTCCAGGGCTCCAGAGGCCAGAGCCCGCTGAACAGGTGTGGTGGGCCCGGAGCGACTTGAACGCTCGACCAACGGGTTTCTCAGCGGGGCTATGAGCCCGTCGCTCTAACCAAGCTGAGCTACAGGCCCACACCGGTTCGGCGTTCTCCCGCGATTTAAATAAGGTTTTGCGGCGGGAAGAGGAGGTTCCCGATTCACCCACAAGCTCTGCTGGCTTGGGAGTTGTGGCGCCGGCGAGAGGAATTCCGGATTGGCGCTCGGACCTCTGACCAACGGGTCTATGCCCAGGGCTAACAGCCTCGACGCTTGCTCCGTCGCTCTACCGTCTGAGCTACGCCGGCTGGAGCTACGGCCAAGAATGCTGATATAAAACGATTCAGTGCCTCCAGATCGCGGCGGCTGCGCTATTGCTTCTCCGTTAACTTCGATATCAGCCCGACCAACCCAAAGCCTCCTAGCAGCAGTCCGAGGCCGAAGAAGTACATCCAGAAGTCACCCAACTCCACTTGCGATGTGTAGCTCATGAAGATCAACAGCCCTCCGGCGCCAAGTAGAAGGAGTGAGTATCCCTTCGCGAGTATACCGAGCAATGACATCGGGATCTTTATCCAAGTCGAATTCTCGTCTTATTAAAGGTAAGGCGAAACCCCGGATCGACCACTTGGTTAGGAGGACTGCTGCGATCCGTCTGGGATCAGTCCGTCATCTTCATTCCGCTCTAGGTTGGGGTCGACTGATTCCCTCATTTTTCCCTTCACGATCATGGAGTAGTAGAGATAGGTCTGAGAGATGGGAATCAGCGGGAGCAAGAGACTGATCATAAATGCTGAAAGCAGGCCCACGAATGGTTCAAAAAGGGCTCTAGTCGCAGCACCAAGGAGCAAGAAGGGAAAACTCAGGGCGATAAGCAAGCCAGCAAACAGGAGACTCACACCCAAGGTCTTTGTCCACTTCCGATCGACGAGGCTTCTGCTTCTCCCGAGAGCCTCCAAGGGGTGAGTTCGTTCGATGATGATCACAGGCTCCAAAAGGAAGAGCACGATGCTCAATATGAGCCCAGGGGCAACGAAAAGAATGGTTCCGGTAACCTCAAGGATCCAGGCTATAGTTCTGGCGAAATATAGTGGGAGAAGCCTTGACATGGCGAACGCAGTGGAGTCCCCAAGCCCAGGGTTTCCACCGTTGAGGATCTCCGACGTAAACTTCACAGCAAACCCGTTGGCCACCGCACTGAAAGGCCCAATCACGACAACATCGAGGAAGAGGGTCTGCGCGAGGTAGTCAAAGGTGGAGAGTCCTCTCAGAGATATTGTGAGTTCGAAGGCCGCACCCGACCAGACTAGAAGCCCTGTCATAGGAGGGAGCAAAAAGAGGTGAAGGATGATCTCCGATACGGCGGTAATCACAATAAAGGGCAGGAGCAATTCAAGGGGTTTGCTGAGGTACAAACGCACGGAGGACGAGACTATCTCACCAACAGAGAGTTCATAGGCAGGCTTCTCGAATCGTGGACTTGTCGGGGTTTCACGTGCGCGTTTGCTTGATGACTCCTCAACATCCTGCATCAGAGAGACCGACAGGGTACCGAGGTATGACAGACCATAGGAACCGTCTTCGTGCTTCGTCAACAATTCACCCAGTTGGTTCAGATGGTAGGATAGGTGGCTGCCATCGACGCCTACCGAGTTGCATAGATCAGTGAAATTCAACCTTCCGCTCTCGCTGAGAAGTCGCAGTATCTTTCTCCGGATCGGATGCGACAGGCTATTGGAGATCAGGTCGTAAGTTTCCCTGTCGACCGGCTCTCCCGCAGCCTTCATCTGCTACTAACAATGGGTCCAAATAGTTTAAGGATTGTCAGGCGTCACCTAACTCAAGAAACCTTGACTTGTGACTAACAGAGTGCATGCACCAAGTCAAAGGAGGGATCTCTTGGGAGACTGACTGAGTGCGACTAGGGATTCCAAAGGTTCCCCCTCTCCCCGATCGCATCCCGCTGCACGAACAACGAGCCACTCTCAGACGAGAAACAGGGACAATAGCGTCAGGGCTGCCATAGCTATGCTGAGCTGCCAAACCTTCAGCTTTGCGGCTAATCCGACGAGAGTCCTGATACACAGTAACCCAACAGCTGCCCCGACTACCAGGGCGACCAAAATGCCATTCACGTCAAAGCCAACGGGCGTTCCCAACGGAGTTCTGATGAGGCTGACTAGAGTGGCACCGATCGTTGCCGGAACCCCCGTGAAGAAGCTCAGCCTCAACGATTCGTCTGTCCTGAATCCCTTGAACAGGAGACTTAGCGTTGTCAAGGCCGATCTGCTGAATCCGGGCACCACAGCAATCCCCTGAAGCACTCCAACGACGGCCGAATCTACCGGAGTGACACTAGATGCCGTTTTGCTCCCCAAGCTCTTGCGGGAGAAATCCAAGTAAGCCACTATCAAGAAAGCTAAGGCGGTCAGTGCCAAGAAAGTCGCAGTGCTAGCCGTCTCCTCTTCGACAAACAGCATGAGTGGCAGGCCCACGACTCCGGTCAAACCCAGCGAAATCAACAGGAACATCAACTTGCTCCTCCCCTCGCCCGGGGCTCCTCCGAGCACCGCCTTTGCGGACGACAGATAGTCCTCCCTCAAGTAAAGGATCCCGGCGAGGGCAGTGCTCCCCTGCATCAGAAACGCCAGGAGATAGCTCGTGGGGAGACTAAGGCCCATCACGCGTGCGGCATACAACAGAATTGCCGTCTTGCTGCTGATCGGCAGCCACTCGGTTACACCCTGTATCACCCCAACGATGATCCAATCGATAATCGAGACGACCATGACTAGGCGCCCAACTCGTCAAGTCTCTTCTTTAGGTACTTGTCGACTATGAAGCTCAGGCCGTATTTACTGAACGCCTCCTGCTCCGCCTTCTTTCCTATCTTGAAGAAGTAGTCTATCTCCTGCTTCCACCTTCCCCTCTGATACCTCACGTCCCTCTTGATCTCCTTCAACCTCCTGAGATCCATCTCGGTCAGCTTCGTGCTCGGCAGGTCATACTTCGTGATGTCCGTCGCGTACACCCCAGCCCACTTCGCCTTCGGCGTGACCAAGTTGGAGATGTGGGCCGCATTTGCTGACCCCGATATTATCACCTGACATATGTGCAACCCCCAAGGGTCTGCGTCCGCGAACATATAGACCGGAAGGCCGAGCTCCGTGTTCAGCCTTCTGATCAGCTTGCGGGTCGACCTCGGTGCCTGCCCAGCCGTATGAATCAGAACGGCGTGGAACCGCTTCCACGCCTGATCCTCCACGAACCTCGAGAACATTGCGCCCTTCTCGATCGCTATCACCTTGTCCGCGCTGGTCTCTATGAATTCCGCGGTGGCTAGGGCCGGCCCTACCATCACGCCATCAGGGTGCATGGTCAGATTGATCCTCTTGCCCTCGTATCCCTTCACCGTGTATTCAGCCAGGACATCGCCGAATATGGCCGAGCGCTCCTCAGGGTAGACGTTGAAGTCCTCTCGTGAACACGACAGCACGGATTCGATGTCGGTTATTATTCGGTCCGACTCAGACTGGTCCTCAAATGAAAGGCCCTCCGCCCCCTCGGCCATGTAGTAAACATCCCTCAGGGTCGTGGTCTTCTCGGTATCAAGCAAGTCTCTGGCGACGCTCAATCCCCACACCATTTGGCTAAGCGGTTTGAGGTGCCTGATGTTTCCCGCGCTCCTCACTACCTTCCGTCCTCCAAGGACATAGTGACCTACCTTGTCGTCGTAGACGATGTTGTCGGTCGTTCTGGATGGCATTACTACCCGCGGGAACTCGCGCTTCTCCACTTCGTCGAGCACCCCTTTCGCTTCCTGCTTTATGCTGGACAGCACGACCTGCTTGCTAGCGCGCTTCGGTTGTCGTTGGGGATTCTTCCTCTTCTTAGGCAACCCTAGCCTCCTCCTCAGCCAACCCTCTTTTTGCCTTTCTCAGCAGGACTCGAAAGTCGGGCACATCCTTGGTATTTGCGGCCTTGGCCGCGTACTCAACTATAATGGGCAAGTACTTCTCAAACATGTTCACTCTCTTCTTCTGGATGCCTATCCTTCTCCTCTTGGAAAGGTAGAGGTAGAGGTCCCTTGCAACGTTCCTCATGCCGTTCAGTATCTCCCTCTCGATCTCCGGCCTATCCGCTATGTACTCCTTCCCCACAGTCTTGTAAGGGATCTTCGTTGAGCATATGTGCACTAGGACGGACACAGGGTCTGTGCCCGGCGAGACCCCATATCTCCTCCAATTCATCTCCTCGTGCACCACCTTCCAGGATACATCCGCTGACTCATCATATAGCAATGGTATCCTGTTAGCAAACCTATAGAGCGACACCCCAGCCCCGCCAGCTATCCCTCCCCCGTAGGCTATGGCGACTTCAACTATGAACGGATGTCCTGAATATGCTGACGGCTTCCTCGTCTCGACGGATGCGAACTCAGGACTCAGCTCCTTCTCGATGCCCTCCTTGAACAACTCCTCACCGAGGGGAGAAAGCGAGGACGGATCAGGCGGAAGGAATTCCCGGTATGAGACGAGGCTTCTAACTATCATTACGATATCCTTGTGTGTCAGGTCCTTGAGCTTGGCATTGCTTATAGAGAACGTTTTCATGAACTTCTTTGCCGTCTTTCTCCCAACGCGCTCGAACTCCCCAGACAGAAACAAGGCGAGATCCCTGCGTCTGCTGGCGGCAATCATCCTGCTGAGCATCTCGACGTCCAAGCCATGGGGGTGAGGCCGAGTTATCTTAGGCGGCTTGGGCATTCTCGAGGTGGATCTAGCGAAGCGGTAGAGTTGGCCGTTCGGGTCCACGAATGTCAGGTTAGCGTAGGGGGCTACCATCGCCGTCTGTGAGAAATAGTCCACGATCTTGGGCGCTGCCCTGACGTAGTTGCCCTCAAAAGAGAACGAAACGTTCACTCCTCTCCATTTCCTCTTCAGCTTGAAGTCCTTGTGCGAAAAAACCTTGGGTTTGTTCTCGCTGATGTCTATCATCAGGCGAAACTCGCTGCCTCGCGCCCCGTCGCCCGCGACCACCTTGAGGGGTTCATTCGTTGTGATCTGCCCGTAGAGGTAGGCCATCTTCCCCCCCAAGCCGAACGTTCCTCTGCTCTGCTTCAGGACGTACTTCGATCCAAACAAAATCTGCCCGAAAGCGTTGGGGATCATATCGGCAGGTATGCCCCTGCCGTTGTCCGACACGCTGAGCTCGATGATCTCCTTCTCGTTCTCATGCCTGACGACTCTCATCCTGACGTATATGTCGGGGAGAATGCCGACCTCTTCGGCCGAGTCCAAGGAATTCTCAACCAACTCCCTCACGGCCATGTAGGTGGATCTCACTGGGTTTGTGAAGCCTGCGATGTCTCTGTTTCTGTAGAAGAAGTCGGCCGGACTTATCTCGATGAACTGAGCGTCGCTCATGGCTCGCCCCTTCTCTTCCATAGCTCGTGTTCCTGTTTCATCCTTCTCATTCTTGACTCTAAGAAGCGATACACGGTCTGATGTTGAAGCCCACCTGATAACCTTTGGACGGCCTCTCCTGCCACGTCCACCATCTCCGGAGCTCCCAATATTCCGACCTTGTTGCCGTAGATGGAGATAGAGCAGCCAGTGACGGACTCTATCTTCTGCTTCGCCTTTCCCCTCTCCCCTATGATCCTTCCCTTTATTCTGATCAGCGTCGCCTTGTCGGTCCCAACCAGATCCTCAAGGTCAATCAACACGAGGGATAGATCCCGCTCTATCATGTCTCGAATACGGGCTTCGTCGAATCCGGCGGACACGGCTGACATGATTTTCGTGACGGCCAAGTATGCCTCTGCCGCCTTGTCCGGGCTGTAGTTGACAGAGACGCCCCCCGTCTCCTCGTCAACCTTCAGGCTCACGCCGTAGTTCTCCTCCATCATGCGTCTTATCCTTCCTCTCTTTCTAAGCACCATACTGGCTCTCTCCGGTGGAACCACGAAGAACCACATGTCAGCCACCGCTGCGCAGAACGCTCAGGACTTCCTCTTGACTAAAAACCTTCACTCCAAGCCCGGCAAAATACCTGTTCACGTTTGACAGGTCTCTCTCCAACAGTTCTCGAGCCAGCGGATGCTTGATAGACACCCCTTGAGAGACATCCATGACGTAAGTCTTCCCTTCATGCACCATTACGTTGTACTCGCTGAGATCGCCGTGTACGAGTTCAGCTTCTAGATAGGCCCGCTTCATGAAATCAATCAAGTCGTTGTATGCCTCGCCTGGCCTTTCAAGCACGGTCTCCTTTAGAAGCGGGGCTCTCCTGCCGTCCTTTCCGATGAAGCTCATGACGAGCACGTTCCTCCTAAGTGCAACAGGCTCTGGGACCCTGAGGCCCAAGCCGAAAAGTGTCTTCAGGTTGACGTATTCCTTCTTGGCCCAAGTCAGAACTATCCCGGTGCTGTCCCCCTTTATGCCTTGGAACCTTGGATCGCCAATGATGTACCTGGTTATGGCCCTCCTGAACTCAATGTTCCCCGTTGTGTATATCTTGATCGCAAGCTCGCGTGCCCTCTGCCCTCGAGCATAGTACACCTTAGACTCCTTGCCGGTGCTCACCACGCCACCAAAGCGCGAAAGAATTCCATCATTAAGCAACTTGTATATGACGAGGAGCGTTGGTTTGTCGAACACTCCTTCCAAGTAATCAAATTCCTCTGATCTCTTTATCCTGAAGCGCTGGTGCTTCTCCTGAGCCGACTCCGTTCTGGCTAGTTTATCGTACACTTTCTTGCCCATGAGCTACTTCCTTGACAATCCCTTCCCTCAACAATCCCTTTGAGACCAAGTAGTCAACTTGGTTCCCCGTGTACCTGAACAGGATTTCCCCGTGGTCTTGCTGGAATCCCCACGGTTCGACCAAGACGACATCGCCTACCCTGACCCAGATCCTTCTCCTGAGCTTCCCCCTAACCCTACATCGTCTTGTCTTCCCGTCCTCACACAACACGATGGCCCAGCCTGAGCCGAGAAGCCCCATCACCCTCCCCATAAGTTGGTTGGGCCCTGGGGTAACTATCGACTTGGTGATCTCCTCCTCAGTGAATACCTTCCTTTTCCCCATCGCTAGCTTGAGATGATAACGGACAAATAAGCTTAACTGAAAGTGGGAGTGCTCAGACCTTCATGAACATAAGATGGGGGACTCCCTCGAACTCGATGACGGACCTTGAGTTCCCATATCCGCATTCGAGTAGGAAGCGGACGCTCTTCTCTCCGATCGCGTTTATCGAGATTGCGTTCCCGAGCTCTTTCTGCAGCTCCTCCGCCTCCATCTCGGTATCGCCATAGAACGGATGCTTGACGATTACCTTGGCGTTGCGCGGTCCGGTCAGGGTCCTGCCTAACACATCGGGGTCGCATATCGCCAACAGCACCGTTCCCCCCACGGTGTGCTTCCTGACGAGCAGTTTCAACCGGGGGTTCGCCTCAGATCTTCCTCACCGCCAATCTGGCTCCGCAGCTGGAACAGGTCAAGTAGACGATTCCCTTCTCCTTGGATAGCGCAGTGTCGGGCCGGTTGCAGACCGGGCAATACACGTACTCCTTCATGTACTCCTCCACGAGCGCGTTGAGTTGGTCGTTCCTGAACTTGCCCTTCAGAATGACCTTGTCGTCGGCTCTTGAGCCAGAGGTCGCCAACCGTTTCACAATGTACTTCAACAGGTGATTTGGATCTCTCATTAGGGCCTGCGCTATCCTGTCTAGATTGCCCACCATCGTCTTCATGCCTTCGTTGAACGACTGCACCCGAGGGACCTCCAGCCTCCTGCTAGGTCCTTGGGGTGGCGCGGCCGTCAGAACCCGATCGAGTAGCTTCGAGTACTCCTTGTCCTCCAAGTTCTCCGGAATTCTGGACCCATCCGTTTTTAACCTTACGCGGAGCGGGTCTGATTTCCAGCCATTGAATGAAAGCGTTATGAACGCGCGCTTGCTTTCATTGACAGTCCATGAAGAAGACCGGAGACGCTGATCAGGGGAAGAAGAAGATCGACTGGGCTCAGAGCCTTATGCCTGTGTTGAGGCAAATCGGCGAAGATTTCTCAGAACACGAGCCCTTCAGCGGTATCGTGTTGTCAGCCACCTTGCATGTGACGAAGGAAACTGCGGTCCTAGCACGGGCTCTTCACAGTGGTGGTGCCAAGGTGGTGCTCACAGCGTCGAATCCTCTGTCGACTGACGATGACGTTGCTGCCGCGCTGTCTTCGGAGGGAATTGTCGTTAGAGCTCGGCGGGGCATGAGCGAAGATGAATACTTTGGTGCGATAGACTTCGCCCACTCGCAGCACCCGAGCATAGTGATGGATGACGGGGCAGACTCGATAGTGAGGATTCACGAGACGGGCAGCGGGATAGACGGGGTTATCGGCGCGCTTGAGGAGACGACCACTGGCGTCATCAGGCTGAAGGCTCTCGAGAGCGACCACAAGCTGAGGTTCCCAGTGATCGCCGTGAATGAGGCGAACACGAAGAGGCTCTTTGACAATGTATACGGGACCGGTCAATCCACCTTCGACGGCATCATGCGAGCCACGTCCATGATGATCGCGGGGAGGTGCGTCGTAGTCGCAGGGCACGGCTTGGTGGGTCGCGGAATAGCGATGCGAGCTAGAGGCTTGGGGGCCAGGGTCATCGTCACAGAGGTTGATCCGGTCAAGGCACTTGAAGCCCACATGAACGGATACGAGGTCCTTCCCATGAATGCGGCCGCGCGAATCGGGGACATCTTCATCACTGCAACTGGCAACTTGAAGGTCGTCACGACTGATCACATCGAGCTCATGAAGGATGGAGCGGTCCTAGCTAACAGCGGTCACTTCAACGTTGAGATCGACACCGCGGGTCTATATGCGGTGTCGTCGTCCAAGAAAGAAATCAGGCCGGGACTGGAGGAACTAAGGCTGCGCGACGGCAAGAGGATCCTGCTGTTGGGGCAAGGTCGACTCGTGAACTTGGTCTGTGCTGAGGGGCATCCGCCAGACGTCATGGACATGAGTTTTGCCAACCAAGCCTTATGCTCCAAGTACTTGGTTGAGAAGAAGCCAACCGTTCTAGCGGTTTTCAACGTCCCCCAAGAGATTGACGATGAGGTCGCGAAGCGGAAGCTGAGCTCGTTAGGAGTGAGAGTGGACAAGCTGACGGCTGAACAGGAGAAATACCTGAAATCTTGGCGTATCTAAACCTTATATAGAGTGTTTCCAGCTCAAGTTCATTTGGGGTGATCAAAACTCGCCTTCGATGTCGAAGCCAAGAAGAGAATTATCACAGCCGCTCTCCCATATGCTAACGGAGAACCCCACCTAGGCCACGTAGCGTCCACCTATCTGCCCAGCGACATATACGCTAGGTTCAGCAGGCAGAAGGGATACGATGTCATCTTCTCGTGTGGGACAGACGATCATGGCACCCCGATTCAGATAGCCGCTGAGTTAGAGAAGAAGGATCCACGCGAATACGCTCAGTACTGGCGCGAGAGGTGGCGCCAAGACCTGAAGGGTCTTGGAGTTGACTTCGATCTCTTCGACGGCACCGACACTCCCGAGAACAACAAACTTGCGCAGGAGTTCTTCGTGCGGCTCAGGGAGAGAGGATACATATATGAAAAAGATGTGACGCAGTACTACTGCGGTGGCGAGAACCGTTTCCTGCCTGACAGGTACGTCTTGGGCACGTGTCCTCACTGCGGGGCCAAGGAACAATACGCTGACGCCTGCGAGGGTTGTGGCAGGGTTCTCAAGCCTGGAGACTTAATCTCCCCGGTCTGCGCGGTGTGCAAAAGGCCGGCAACCGTCAGGAACTCTCATCATAGCATCTTCGCGCTCTCCAAACTCTCGGACAGACTCAGGGCCTGGCTTGAGGGCAACCAAGGCCTACAGCCCGATGTCAAGAACTACGTCTTGTCTTGGATAAAGGAGGGATTGCAGGACTGGGACATAACTAGGGACATCACTTGGCGCGTTCCGATTCCGGGAAAGGAGGGGAGCCAGAGCCTCTACGGGTGGTTCGAGAACCACCTCGGGTACATCTCCATATCCGAGAAGATCGCCAGACAGAGGGGGATACAGAACTTCATCGACTACTGGAACGACTCGGATATCGTCCACTATGTGGGCAAGGACATCGTCTATCATCACTACCTGTTCCTGCCGGCGGAACGCCTAGCGGATGGAAGGTACAAGTTGCCGGACAAGATACCTACTAGGGGCTATCTCCTTCTTCAGGGCAAGAAGTTCTCGAAGAGCAGGGGCTGGTACATCAGCCTCAGGGAGTTCCTGTCCGAATTCCCACCCGACTACCTTCGCTTCTACCTCACATCCACAACCTCCTACAACCAAGGCGATGTGGACTTCCAGTGGGATCAATTCGCCAACAAGGTCAACAATGACCTGATCGCCTCGATCGGCAACCTCTTCTTCAGGATAACGAAGTTCTTGGAGGACAACTTCGAATCAACCGTCCCAAAGCCGTCCGACTGGTCCGAGCGCGAGGAGGAACTCAAGAGTGACGTTGCGGCTGTCGTTGATCGCTACGACGAACTGTTGGAGGCCAACCAATTCGCGGAGGGATTGAAGTTGGTCGTCGAGCTGTCACACAGGCTGAACCAGTACTTCCAAGCAAACGAGCCGTGGAAGAACAAGGGGGTCGCGCCCAAGGTTCTTTATTCGGAGGTGAACTGCCTCAGGGCGCTCGCGATACTGCTCTATCCCTTCGTCCCCTTCTCCGCTTCCAATATCTGGGCGACGCTGAACCCCCCAGGCGACATTTCTAAGGACTCCCTCAAAACCGCTAAGGAGTACCTTATCAGGCCCGGCCATCGCATAGCTCAAGCCACCATATTATACGAAAAAGTGAGCAAGGAGAGCATAGAGAAGCAGCTCAGCGCCCTGTCAGGTCAGCAGTGAGGGCGCTCACTGCGTCTCCTTCTCGTATTCCTTCTTCTTCGCGTCGTAATCCTCCCTGGTCCCGACTGGCTTGGCCGGAACGCCTAGCACCACCGTATTCGGCTTCACGTCCCTGGTGACGACTGCCCCGGCCCCAACGACTGCCCGCTCTCCCACTCTGATCCCAGCGACCAGCACGGCCGCACCTCCTATCACGGCACCGTCTTCGATCTTCACGCCGACCATCTTGGAGGAGGCTGGGTATCTGTCGTTCGTCACGGTAACGCGCGGCGCGAGGAACACCCGATTTCCCACCTCAGTGAGTGGCGGGAGGTAGACGCCAGACTGAATGCTCACATTTTCGCCTATCCTGACCCGCCCGTCGACTATCGTCCCTGAGCCTATCAGTGTGCCCTTCCCCACGATCGTCCCCTCCCTGATCAAAACGTAGTGTCCGGTCGCCGCCCCCTGGTTCAAAACAGCGTCTTCATAGACGATGGTGTTGGAGCGGATCACGCAATCCTCGCCTATCGTGGCTCCCGACGAGAGACCATCGATGGCTTCGTCCTCCAGGGCTCCCTTTTTGATTAGGGCCTCCCACTTCTTCTTGGACGGGTAACCCAAAACGCAGCTTGAGCCAATTCTCGCGTTCCTTCCCACCATCGTCGGCCCGAAAATGACATGATCTCCCTCAAGCACGACGTTGGACAGGTCCAACTTGGCCCTCTTTGAGATAAAACCCACCATGGGTCGTCATGAAGAAAACCATATTATATGCCTTCCCGCGCCGAAGGACACGCGGTTGGTTGCACGCGAAAGTAGACTGCTGTTGGGACTGTTGATCAGTGCGCTCGCTATCGGGGCACTGTCAATGCCATTCGGCCTGTCCCAAATGGGCCGCTCCCCGTCGATCCTCAGGAGGGTCATATCCATCGAGGACTACGGCCTCATATCGTACAACGATACCTACATGATATCCACTTATGACCTTGAGAGGACGGAGAACTTTACGTGGTTCACGATCACGATCCCTAACGCCTACGCGCAGGGACTGGTGACGTTGCCGAAGCCTTTCACGTTCAACGTCATCGGGTCGCCCGACGCAAATCCGTTCAACGTGTCAGAGACATCGGGGGCCATGGTGATCAGGGTTCAAAGGACTTCCCTGCTGAGCCTGTTGAAGGGCGGATACGTCAATTTCACAATTGCATATCGCCTGATCCTCAGCCTTGAGCAGGTCGCGAGCCAACTCAAGAACGTCACCGTACCGCTTAGGTTCACGACGGATCTGCCGGTTCGCTTCTTCCAAGCGAACGTGTCGATTCCGCTCAACAATTATTGGGAAACCCCGGGGTACTTCGAGAAGCAGAACATCTCAGGCCGCATGATATTCTATATGCCCACTCCGGTTGAGCAAGAGCAGAAGTTATCCCTCCTCAATTTCAACATCGGCTCGTACATCACAAGTTTCTACGTCTCCGAGATCTACAAGACCGTCTCATTCGACCCGCTGTTCGGCCTCTATGTTGAGGAAGGGTTCTCCTTCTACTCCAATCCTCTCAGCCCTCAGACGGTGATTCCGCCCGTGTACATTACGAACCAAGCGACGGACGTGACGGTTAGGGACCTGATAGGTATGCTGACCCCGACAATAGCGACCGTGCCCAACAGCACTCTCAAGTCGGTTACGATAGATCCTAGGATAAGACTCTCGGCGGGAGGCAACTATACCTTCTTCGTCAAGTACAAGATCCCCGCGACCAACTTCACCAGCAGGGATGGGGACAAGTTGACGATCAAAGTGCCGGCCTCCTGCAATTACACGGCGCTGGTCAAGACATACCTCCTCACCATCGACTTGCCGCCCGGGGGTAAGGTTGAGAGCGTCAATCTAGCGGGCGCCGATGTCGCGAACCTCCAATCCATCTCATCTGGCGTGGTGCAAGCAACGGTCAGAAACCTGCCGTTCGATATGTTGTCTGCGAGCTTGGTCCTGACCATAAACTACCCAATCCTCTGGGTGGGTTACACGCCCTCCGCGCTCATCTTCATAGCAGGGGCTGTGGTGTTAGGCGCGTATTACACCATCCTGAGGAAACCAACGGGAGCTGAGACGCCCGAGGTAGAGGAATCGACCGGGCTGGCGGCCGAAGTATCTCGGTCGATAAGGAAGTCCATCGCGTTATTCTCGCAGGTTCAGGAGCTCGAAATCCGCTACTTTGAGGGAGACATCAACCGGAAGGAGTTCAGGGGGCTTCACCATAAGCTCAGATCTGATTTGGATAGGGCCTTGGCGGAGGTCCGCGACGCTTCCAGAAGGCTGACGGCCACATCGTCGTACTACGCAGGGCGACTTAGGAGCTACGAATCTCTTTGGGCTGAGCTACAGGCGAAGCATGCCTCTCAGAGAGAGGTCGGTTTCGGTTATCTGAACAGGAAGATCTCCAAGGCTGCCTATGCCGAACTGTCCGAGCGCTACTCCCACGAGATCTCCGACACAGTATCGAAGATCAGGTCGCTCTTGGGAGATTTCCCAAGCAGCTAGTCAGCTGACAAAGCCCTTAAATCAAAGGAACAGCCGAAATCCCTGCCCGGGAAGCCCGGTGGTGCAGCGGTCAAGCATGGGGACTTCAGGACACGCCTGAGGCCATAGGGCTTTGGACCCCTTGACGAGAGTTCGAATCTCTCCCGGGCTATCAACAAGGAGTAGTCCCCACGCTTTTCCGCTCGCCTTCTCGAAAGCACTGACAAAGCGATAAAGCCGCACCAAGAGGGTAGGCGACATGGCTCAGGAGAAAGAACTGCAGGAGAAGGCGGCGAGGTACTTCCAAGAGCGGCCGCCGAACTTTCCAGACGGTAGGCCGTACAACTGCTGCGAGAGCGTTCTCCTCGTCCTGTCGGAATATCTCGGCATCGAATCCAGTCTCATCCCTAGGGTGGTCACGGGGGTGGGAGCAGGCTTCTCCTTGAATGGCCTCACCTGCGGCTGCATATCCGGGGCCGCAATGGCCATAGGAATCAGGTACGGCAGGGAGAGGAACGAAGAGAGCCCCCAAGTGGCTTGGAAGAAGGTCGGTCAGTTCATAGAGTCGTTCAAGGACAGGTGGGGCGCGACGGCATGCCGGGGACTCACTGGCTTGGACCTGAAGACCCCGGAAGGCCTAGAGCAGTACTACAAGAGCGTCCACGACTACTCTTGCACGGACCGGATTAGGTTCTCAGTGGGAAAGGCCATAGAACTACTGAAGGACTAGGGAGCAACGGCTCACCGCTGGGAGAGATTGAAGGGTTTCCCCTGAGACGTTATCTTCTCAGGCAATCCCCCCTTGTTGCGCTCTAGGAACCGCAGGTCCTCCTCTCTCTTCCTGAGCTCATCGGGCAACATGACCGGAATCTCGTCCGCTATAGGATACCATCTACCACAACTCCCACAGTAGAGGGCGCCTGTCCTTATCTCCAACCAACGTATGAGATCCCCGTCCTTGGTTCTGTTCTCCCTCCATCCCTCTTCCAGAACGATCAGCTCCAAGGGGGACTTCTTATCCATGGGGCAAGCCAGCATATCTAACAGCTCGTACTTCATCTTCAAGACCCCTGTGTACTGGGTTCGCCGACTATCCTACAGACCAACGCCGGGTCCCTCGGGATATCCCCCCTCACTACCTTCTTGTAATCCACTATCACAGCCGGCTTCTTCAGCTTCTCTGCCAATCGTGCGAAGGTGAGTTGCGCGAACTCCTCATGTTCCGCCGTCACACAAACGGCTGACGCGCCGGACAACGCTTCCTCGAGCGCGTGGACTCTCCTGACGTTCCTGTGGCGGAAGCGGACTTGAACCGCCAATGGATCATATGCCACTATGTCTGCGACGCGAGTCGCCAGAACATTCACGAAGTCTATGCCGGGAGAGAGTCTGATGTCTCCCGTGTTGCCTCTGAAGGACAGGCCCAGAACAGCAACTTTCGCCCTCTTCGGGTTGATCTTGGTCCTTCTCATCAGTTCCAGCAACTCAAACGCGCGCTTCTTAGGAAGGCCCTCGTTGTTGATCCTGGCCATCTTCACGATTGGGGTTGGGATTGAGCCCTCGCTGGCTCTCGCTATGATGTACCTGCTATAGACTGGGATACAGAATCCACCGACGCCGAGGCCTGGGTCATGAAGGTGGCAGAATGGCTGAGAGTTAGCGGCGTTCTTGACCTCATAGTATGACACCCCGAGCCTGCTGGCCAAGTCAGCCAGTTCGTTCGCCAAGCTAATGTTCACGTCGCGATACGCCCCTTCGAACAACTTCTCGATTTCGGCGGCAGCTATGCTGCTCATCTTCCTGACGCCCTTCTGTGATATCTGGCCATAGAACGTGCTCATGACTGACAACGCTTTTGCGGAGTCCGAACCCACCACCTTCTCATAGCTCTCGGTGATGTCCTTGAGTGCTCTGCCCACGAATATCCGCTCGGGGCTGTATATCAGGCCAAAATCCTCAAGATTCTTCAGGCCGCTGTGCGTCTCAAGCAGGGGTTTCAGGGTTCCATTCGTGGTTCCTGGGGGAACGGATGACTCCAAATCGACTATGTCGCCTCGCTTCAGGGTCTTCCCGATGTGTGCCCCGACATCCCTCAATGCCGTGAAGTCCACGCTCTTCGGGGGATCGAAGGGAATAGGGACTGTGATAATCTTAAGGTCGGTCTCCTTCGCCGCCACTGCAGCGTCGTCGGTGACTCTTAGACACCCCCCCTGAAGTGCTCTCCTGATCCCCTCAACCAACCCTTCCTCCTCCGGATAGGGGGATTCTCCTCCTTCAATGAGCTTGATGTGTTCCTGCTCTTTGGTGACGCCGATGACGTTCGCCCCTGCGTTGCACCATGCGATCCCGAGAGGTAATCCCACATGCCCGAATCCGAACACTCCGACGGAGAGATTCCCCTCCTTGAGCAACTTCAGGGCCTCAGGAGGAGTCAGGTCACAGAGGTTAGCCATGTCAACTCTCACCGGGCGAATTCTATTTTAACTTACCCTGCTCTTGAGGACTGCTGACATGACGGTTCTGATGGACATCCTGACGCCGAAGCAAGCGCGGTTCTTCTCGAAGTTGGGTAAGCGCTTGCGTTCAAAGGGAGTAGAGGTCTCCTACACGGCCCGGCACTACTACGAATCGGATCGCATGATCGGCCTCCTTGGGATGGACGTGACCAAGCTAGGTCGTTGGGGTGACACTTCGTACAAGAAGGCACTTTTCTCCACGCAACGCATGGAAGCCTATGTCAGGTTTCTCGCCAAGGTCCAACCGGACTTGGTCTTCAGCTTCGGCTCTCCTGAGGCCGCTAGGGCGTCATTCGGCTTGGGCATACCTCACATGATGGCCAACGACTCTCCACACACAGAGGCAGTCAGCCGTCTCACG
>Ga0172363_10000038_pt1 | contig 73503 bp, 68 predicted proteins | sample LakKivs2_kivu2a2_FD_114541 | JGI IMG/M metagenome (GOLD analysis project Ga0172363, IMG submission 114541) | Sediment microbial communities from Lake Kivu, Rwanda - Sediment s2_kivu2a2 | ecosystem: Environmental > Aquatic > Freshwater > Lake > Sediment | place: Rwanda: Western Province, Lake... | reverse complement strand
TTTCCCCTCCGCCAGTCTCCTATTTTTTTGCTCCATTTGTTGAAGCAAGTACAATTGAAATAAAAATAAATATTGCCCCTATCATACTTCTCAATGTAATCTGTTCTTTTATGAATATTACTGAAAAAACTAAAGCAAAAATTGGTTCAAGAGTAAAAATAATTGAAGCTCTGCTTGGATCAATATATTTCAAGCTGTAAGTTTCTGCAAGAATAGCCAAATAACCACCAATTGATCCGAGAAATATTAAGGCTATGATTGTCCAAATTGGCAAATAAATATTAACTCTAAACCCAGAAGCAGCAAAGCTTAATATGAACATTATCAGCATTTGGACGCTTGTTATGTAATTTATCTTTATATCTTTGGCAAGCTGATTAGTTAAAATGATCTGAACAGCAAATGCAAGCGCCGAAATTAATGTTATTAAATCCCCTACATTTAGAGAAGCAAAGTTCGACAAGGATATGTTTGAAATTATATAAAGGCCACTTATCCCTATTAAAAGTGAAAAAATCAACCTTTTGGGTATTTTTTCTTTCGTTAGGATAATGGACAAAAGTGGAGTAAAAATAATATATAATCCAGTGATAAAGGCACTTTTTGTTGGAGTTGTGAATTTTAATCCTACTGTCTGTGCTTCGTAAGCGATCCAAAGGGAGATCCCCAGCAAAAATAGCTTTAGAAGTTGTTTTTTGGAAGTTTTATTTTTTTTAAGAATGAAAGGAAATGCTACTAATGATGCAAAGAAAAATCTTAATGTGAGAAGCTCGTTAGCACTCATTTGATTCAGTAGAGATTTAATTAATGGAAAAGTTCCTCCCCATATTGCAGTCATAAAAACCAACGTTAAAATTGCCTTTACCTTATAATTTTTCATTGTTCAATATTTTATTGAAATGTAAGGGTTTTAGAAAGATTGTATTCAATAACTATAAACCTATTTAGATATTTTATAATGTTGATTTTTAAGTAAAAAAATATACAATATTAAGGATGAGGAGGATTTGAACATGGAGGAAATTTTCGGTAGCATAAAAGTTAAGCGCGGCTTGGCAGAAATGCTGAAGGGCGGCGTAATAATGGATGTTACAAGCGTTGAGCAGGCTAAAATAGCAGAAGAATCAGGGGCAGTAGCCGTTATGGCGCTTGAGAAAATTCCGGCTGACATTAGGGCCTCAGGCGGAGTAGCCAGAATGGCTGATCCTTCTCTTATCAAAGCTATAATGAATTCTGTTTCAATACCCGTGATGGCAAAAGTTAGAATAGGCCATTTTGTTGAAGCTCAAGTTATCGAAGCTTTAGGTGTTGATTTTATAGATGAAAGTGAGGTTCTTACTCCTGCAGATGAGACCCATCATATAAATAAGTGGGACTTTAAAATTCCCTTTGTCTGTGGTGCCAGAAATCTCGGAGAAGCTTTAAGAAGGATTTCGGAAGGTGCAGCAATGATAAGAACGAAAGGGGAACCTGGTACAGGTAACATTGTTGAAGCAGTAAAGCATATGAGAATGGTTATGGACGAAATTCACAAAATTCAGAGCATGAGTGAAGAAGAACTTTTTGTTGAAGCGAAGGAAATTGGCGCACCCATAGAGCTTGTTAAAGAAGTGAAAAACTTGGGCAGGCTCCCTGTTGTGAATTTTGCAGCTGGAGGTATTGCAACACCATCTGATGCTGCTCTTATGATGCAGCTTGGTGCAGATGGAGTTTTTGTTGGCTCAGGAATTTTCAAATCATCGAATCCAAAGAAAAGAGGCGAGGCAATAGTTGCTGCTACTACCTACTTTGACGATCCTTATATTATTGCAAGAGTTTCAGAGGAACTTGGCGAAGAAATGAAAGGCATTGACGTAAGAGAAATGGAACAAAAAGATTTTATGCAGGTAAGGGGTGAATAATGAAAATTGGAGTTCTTGCTCTTCAAGGTGCGGTTTCTGAGCATATTAGCTCATTTCAAAGACTTGGATATGAAGCAATTCCAGTTAAGACAAAGGAAAGCCTTAAAGAAATTGATGGTTTAATTATTCCTGGTGGAGAGAGCACAACTATCGCAAGAATAATGCAGAAATTTCAGCTAGATGAGGCAATAAAAAGTCTTGTAAAGCAGGGCCTACCTGTTTATGGGACATGTGCTGGGATGATTCTTCTTGCGAAGAAAATAAAAAACAATGACCAGTATTCTTTAGGAATTCTTGACATCACGGTGGTGAGAAATGCCTTTGGAAGGCAGGTTGAAAGTATGGAGGTAGATCTTGAAGTGAAGGGATTGGATATTCCATTTCATGCAGTGTTCATAAGAGCTCCCGTGGCTGAAGAACCAAGTCCGGAAGTTGAAATTCTTTCTACCTTGAAAGAAGGGATTGTTTTTCTAAGAGAAAAGAATATAATGGCTTCTGCTTTTCACCCCGAACTTGGAGATGATCTAAGAATTCATAGGTTATTTTTAGATATGGTTTATAAAAAAATTTAGGAGGCGCATAAAATGTCAGGACATTCAAAATGGCATAACATCCAGGGAAGAAAATCAGTCCAGGATGCAAAGAGAGGCCAGCTGTTTACAAAGCTGACTAAGGAATTGATAATATCTGCAAAACAGAGTGGAGGAAATCCAGAAACAAATTCACGGTTAAGGAACGCTATTGAAAAAGCAAAGAAACTCGGCATGCCCATGGACAATATTAAGAAAGCCATAATGAGAGGAACTGGAGAACTTCCGGGAATAATTTACGAGGAATTTACATACGAGGCATACGGACCTGCAGGGACAGCCTTTATTGTTAAAATATCTACGGATAATAAAAACAGAACAGTTGCGGAGTTAAGAAAAGTTTTCTCAAGTTTTGGCGGAAGTTTGGCTGAGTCTGGTTCAGTTTCTTGGAATTTTGAAACTAAAGGACAAATACATCTCGAAGAAATTAGTGGAATGGATTATGACGGACTGTTTATGATTGTCGCAGACGCAGGTGGCGAAGATTTGAAAGAAGATGACGGAAACTTTACAGTATATACTGACCCAAAACTACTTGATGAAGTTCGCATAAAACTTGAGGAAAAGGGCATCAAAGTTAAGGAAGCCGAGCTTGTGGAACTTCCAAAAACATTGGTAAAAGTTACTGGAGATGAAGCTTTGAGGGTTGTTAAGCTATCAGATGAGCTTGAAAACCATGATGATGTGCAAGACTACTTCACGAATTATGATATTGAAGAAGAAGAACTGAAACAGATCGCTGAAAAGTTAGGTTAAAATTGGAGAACTTAACTGTATTAGGAATCGATCCGGGTCTTTCCATAACAGGCTTTGCAATACTAACTAAAAATGGTGATTCTGTTGAGCTTTTGAAGTGTGGAGTTATTAGAACTGATGCTTCAAAAAAACTTACGGAAAGGTTGAGGGAAATAAATATTGACCTTTCTAGAATTTTCGAAAATGATAGGATTGACGAAGTGGCAATTGAAAAGATTTTTTTTAATACCAACCTTAAGACTGTAGTAAGTGTAAGTGAGGCAAGGGGAGTTATTCTATTTACGATAGGAAAGTTCAACAAGCCTATCTATGAATACACGCCATTGGAAGCAAAAAAAGCAGTTTTGGGAAATGGCAGAGCCACAAAAAAGGAGATCCAGGAGTCAATTATGAATTTGTTGGCTTTGAAGCAACTTCCTCAGCCAGATGATTCTGCAGATGCAATTGCAATAGCTCTGTGTCACATATATTCTTTGCCTTATATAAGGAGCGTTGATGATAGCAAAGATTAGTGGAGTGATTACAGAAAGTGAAGGAAATTCTTTAATTATTGAAAATAACGGCATAGGTTTCGAAATACTGGTTGCTCATCCCGAGAAGTATACTTTAGGTTTAAAATGCTTTTTTTATATATATGAGCAATGGAAAGAAGATAGCGTTACACTTTTTGGTTTTGCTGAAAGAAGTGAGAAGGAATTTTTTGAATTGATGATAAGGAAGGTTAATGGAATTGGTGCAAAAACTGCGTTAAACATTCTCTCAAAGATGCGATTTGATGATTTGTTGAATAATATAAAGAAAGGTAATTTTTCTGCTTTTAAAAGCATACCAGGCATTGGAGAGAAAACCGCCAAGAGAATTGTTTTGGACCTTGGAGGAGATATTTCATCTTTTGAAAGCGCTGGTTTATCTGATAAAAGATCTCAAGTTTCTGAAGCTCTGGAGGCTCTTGGTTTTTCCAGAGATGGCATCTATAGTGTTGTTAAGGATTTAGATGAGAGCCTTCCTGTCGAGGAAATGATTAGAGAGGGCATTAAGAAGCTGGCAAATGATTAAAAGCTTAAGGCCTAGGACTCTTAATGAGTTTATTGGACAGGAGTCAGTGAAGAATAGTCTGAGAGTATATATAGATTCTGCAACATCAAGAGAGGAGACTCTTGACCATACGTTATTTTATGGTCCAGCAGGTTTAGGTAAGACTACACTTGCAAAAATAATTTCTGAGGAATTGAGTGTTTCAATTAAGCATACAACAGGACCTTCTCTTGAAAAAACAGGGGATTTAGCAGCTATTCTAATTGGGCTCTCCAAGGGTGATATACTTTTTATTGATGAAATTCATAGGATACCAAAACCAGTTGAAGAAGTTTTGTACTCTGCCATGGAGGACTTTAAGCTTCCTATTGTTGCAGGATCCAAGAGATCTTCTCATATTACAGTTCTCAATTTGAACCCTTTTACTCTTATTGGTGCCACCACTCGTTTTGGATTGCTTTCCCCTCCTCTGAGAGACAGGTTTGGCATTGTTTACCACCTCGAACCTTACTCTCCTGAGGAGATAAAAGATATTATACTTAGAGACTCTGAGATTTTTGGCATTATGATTACTGAGAAAGCATCTTTGATAATCGGATATCGATCTCGGGGGGTGCCAAGGATAGCAATTCAGCTGCTTAAGAGAGTGAGGGACTTCGCTTCTTATAGGGGTAAAACAGTCATTGATGAGCTAATTGCTGAAGAGGCGTTTAAAAAGCTAAATATTGACAACTTTGGGTTAACAGAGCTTGACCGGAAATATTTGAGAGATCTGGTATTTAAATTTGAGGGAGGTCCTGTTGGAATAGAAGCCTTGGCAAATACGCTGAATGAAGATAGGGGAACTTTAGAAGAGATTGTCGAACCTTATTTGATAAAAATAAACTTCATTATCAGGTCACAAAAAGGAAGGTTAGCCACAAGGCTCACTCGTGAATATTTGGGAATAGAAAACAATGACAAGAAATCTCTCTTTTGATTTCATGGTATAATATCAAAAGGGGATAATATGGAGATTGATTACGCTAAGGATATTTTTGTCTTTCTTTTAGCAGGAGGAAAAGGAGAAAGACTAAATCCATTAACGCGAGACAGGTCAAAACCTGCTGTTCCTTTCGGGGGAAAGTTTAGAATAATTGATTTCACTTTGAGTAATTGTGTGAATTCGGGTTTTCGCAAAGTTGCTGTCGTTACACAGTATAAATCTAGCTCATTGCAAAGGCATTTAGCTTTAGCGTGGAGCTTTTTGAGTAGCAGATTTAATGAATATATAATAGATCTTCCTCCTCAGCAAAGGGTTGGAGAAAGGTGGTACCTTGGAACCGCTGATGCGGTATTTCAGAATCTATATTTTATTGACCAGGAAAAACCGAAATATGTAGTAGTTCTCTCAGGTGATCATGTATATAAAATGGACTATAGAAAAATGATCCAGTACCATATAGATAATAAAGCAGACATAACAGCTGCTGCAGTCATTGTTGATAGAAGCGAAGCTTCTGCATTTGGGGTTATTGAAGTTGAAAAGGATTACAGGATAGTTTCATTCAAAGAGAAACCTAAAGAGCCTCCTCACCTGCCTGACAATGAGTCGAAGAGTCTGGCTTCTATGGGAGTATATGTTTTTAATGCAGAAACCATAAATCGTTTACTGATACATGATGCAGAACTGTCGACTTCATCCCATGATTTTGGGAAGGATATTCTGCCTTATGCTGTTAATAACAAATTAAATGTTTATGCTTATCGTTTTATTGATTTTGAAGGAAAGGAAGAATATTGGCAAGACGTAGGAACTATTGATTCTTTCTATACTTCTAATATTGATCTTCTCTCAAATCACCCTAAATTTGATCTATTTGATAGAAAATGGCCGATATACACTCATTCAAGGCAATTTCCACCTTCAAAGATAACTTATGCAGAGGTAGGTGGAGAAAAAATTGAAAGCAGGGTTTTAAATTCAATAATTGGCGAGGGAGCTGTTATAAGTGGGGCAGAAATCATTAATTCAATAATTTTTTATAACGTAAGAATAAAAGCTGGCTCTAAAGTTTCTAATTCTATAATTTTTGGAGACTCTTCACTTGGATACAATGTTAAATTAAACAGATGCATTGTTGATAAGGAAGTGGAAATTCCTGATAATGCACAAATTGGCTTTAATATTGAAAGAGATAAAAAATATTTTTATCTGAGTCCTAAGGGAATTGCAGTGATCCCGAAGAGGTACAAATTCACAAAAAGTTTCATGGAGGAGCTTAATGAGGAAAGAATTTGAGTCAATGTTAAGAAAAGAATTAGTAAAATTGGCATCAATTTACCATATCAAAAACAGGCATAAGTTAAGCAAAAGCGAGCTTATTTCTGCAATTAAGAAAGCAAAAAAACCTCTAAAGGATATTAAAGTAATAGAGGAAAAAGTTTTAAAGGAGCTTCCTAAGAAATATAATATAAATCATCTTGAATTCGCTCCTAAAGAGCCTGGTTATGCTTTTGTTAATTGGGAAACTAATGAGTCGCAAAATCCAACTTTGAAAATTCATGACGGAAGAAAAGAACTTTTGTCATTGCCTGTAAGAAGTTCCGGGAAAGGTTATTTCAAAGTAACTGAAGGATCTAAGTTAAAAGCTACTCTTGGAGTATATAAGGGCAACAGATTTAAAGGCATAGTATCTTCCTCAGAAATCTACTTTCCTTTATCCTCCCCTATTATGGCCGGGGAAGTTGAATGGGTGAATTCTAAGGAAATGTCAAAGAAGCATAAAAAAGTTAAAGAAACAAAAGAAATGCTTAAAGAGAAAGAGAAAATTGAAAAGGTTGCGAAAAAAATCAAATACTTAAGGTTCCCAAAAGAAGATAAATGAAAAAAGGTTATTTAGCCTTAGTACTGCACACACACCTTCCCTATATAAAACATCCTGAAGAAGACTATTTTCTTGAGGAGAACTGGTTATACGAGGCCATTACTGAAAGTTATTTACCACTTCTGGATGTCTTTAACCGTTTAAGGAAGGAAAATGTATATTTCCAGCTTACTATGTCAATTACTCCTCCTTTAGTAAATATGCTCAGCGATCCTTTGCTTTTAGAGCGTTACGATAAATACATAAGAAGCAGAATTTCTCTGGCAGAGGAAGAACTTAAAGAAAATATTAACATGCCTAAAGGGAAAATATTGGCATTCTATCAAAAAAGACTTAAGCACTTGTATGAACTTTTTTCGAAACAGCTTAACTCTGATATATTAAAAGGATTTAAAGAGCTACAAGATGGAGGATTTCTTGAAATAATTACCTGTACCGCTACACATGAAATTCTTCCTTTAGAGCAAAATAATAAGATTAAAGAAATTCAGGTGGAAGTTGGTATAGATACTTATAGAGAAGCATTTGGCAGAAATCCGAATGGAATATGGCTTGGTGAATGTGCATATACAAAAGGCTTAGATGAAATACTTTCAGCTAATGGCATATTATTTACTGTTTTGGATTCTCATGGATTACTTCATGGAGAGCCTCCGCCTGTCTTCGGTATTAGCGCTCCAGTAGTTTCCAAAAATGGCGTAGTATTCTTTGGCAGGGATCCAATGGCTTCCAAACAGGTTTGGAGCGCCTCTGAAGGTTATCCGGGAGATTTTAATTATAGAGAATTTTATAAGGATATAGGATATGAGATCTCACCTGAAAAAGTCAAAAGATACTTGCATCCAGCTGGTTTTAGATTTGATTCAGGAATTAAATTGCATAAGATTACCGGAAAAGTTCCTCTAAAAGACAAAGAGTTTTATGATCCGGAAGCAGCATTTGAAACTGCTGAAACCCATGCTGGGAATTACATGTTCAATATGGAGAAAGAAGTTGAATATTTGTTAAATATATACAAAAAAGACCCCATAATAGTTGTACCATTTGACACAGAATTGTTTGGGCATTGGTGGTTTGAAGGTCCAGAATTTTTATACAGCTTGTTTAATAAAATATCTAAATTTTCAAAAAGCCTGGAAACAGTTTCATTAAGCCGTTATATTGATAGATTTCCGATTATGCAGATTTCTGAACCTGATGCCTCTTCCTGGGGAGAAGGTGGCTATTTTAAGGTTTGGCTGAATGAAGAAACAGATTGGATTTATGAGCATTTAAATGTTTTGGGAAAACGCATGATGGATTGCTCTAATCGTTTTCAAAAGTCCTCCTTTCTGCAAAAAAGACTTCTCAACCAGATGACTAGAGAGCTTTTACTTGCAGAAAGCAGTGATTGGGCATTCCTAATTACTGTTGGAACTGCAGTTAATTATGCACGATCTCGCGAGATTTTTCACATTAATTCATTTAATTATCTCTATGATCAATTAATAAATGGTAAGCTTGATTTGAGATTTTTAGACTGGCTCTCTATTAAAGATTCTATTTTTCCGAAAATCAACTACGAGATTTTTAAGGAGGATAAATGAACAGAGAAAAATATCTGAATATGCTTAAAGAAAAAGTGAAAGAAGAGAATTTGATAAAGCACATGCTTTCGGTTGAATCAATTATGCGTGGGCTTGCCAGACGTTTTGGTGAGGATGAGGAAAAGTGGGGGATTACTGGATTACTGCATGATATCGATTATGAAGCAACCAAAGATGATCCTTATAAACATAGTCTGATAGGTGCAGAATGGCTGAAAGAATTCGGATTTGAAGATGAAATTGTCCACGCAGTTAAAGCTCATAATGATAGACATGGAGTTGAGAGAAATACACTTTTATCAAAATCTCTCTGGGCTGCAGATCCTATCTCCGGTTTTGTTATAGCTGTTGCTTTGGTAAGACCTGATAGAAAGCTTGCGTCAGTTGAATTGAAATCAATGAAAAAGAAATTCAAAGAAAAAAGTTTTGCTGCAGGAGCTGACCGTGAGCAGATTCTCTCCTGTGAAAAAGAACTTGGCATTTCTCTTGACGAATTCCTTGAACTCTCTTTAAAAGCAATGCAGAGCATTGCCAGTGACCTTGGCCTTTGATCAATATTTAAAAGAGCTTTTTCCAATAAATTCTCGCAGAATCGAAGTTTGAGGAACTTCATCAGGCAGAAGTGGTATAAAGTGAGAAAGGAAATTAAGCAGTCTCAGAGATTCGCTATACTCTTTTTCCTTAGAATCTATTGCCCTAAATGGAGCTTCTGCAAATACCCTTAAGATCGCCAGTTCATAAATTAAAGCAGAATTGAATATTGCATCAGCACTTTCCTGAAATGGGAAAATATATTTATCTTCCCCCTTGATTACTTGATTCCACCTTCTTATTGTTTCTGAAGCTGCAATTCCACGGAAGTGAGCATCTCTGACTATCCTTCTTATTAATCTTAAATCCCTTGTTGGGATTCTGTTAACATTGTCGATATTGATTTGTGAAAGCGCGCTTACATATACCTTGAATTTTATGGAATCATCAATTTCATCCATAAGCATGGGGTTCAGGGAATGGATTCCTTCAATAATAATTATACCGTTTTTGTCAATCTTTATTTTCTTCCATTTTTCATTTTTCCCTGTAATGAAATTGAATCTTGGAATGTCTACATCTTTTCCGGAAAGAAGTTCTCTTATATGAATTTCAAGAAGTTTGTAATTGAGAGCATCTATTGCCTCAAAATCAGGGTTTCCATTCTCATCAAGAGGAGTCTTGTCTCTGTCCACAAAGTAATTATCTGTAGAAATGACAAATGGTTTTAAGCCATTTGCTTTTATCTGGATTTCCAATCTCTTTGCAAAAGTTGTTTTTCCCGAGGAACTTGGTCCTGCTATGAGAACTAATCTAGTTCCTTTTGCAATTATTTGATTAGCTATTTCCCCAATTTTTATTTCATGTAGTGTCTCTTGAATTTTAATAATATTTGAAATTTTTCCATTAACAATGCTTTTGTTAATATCTACCACGTTCTTTATTTCTAGCTTTTCTGCCCAGTTATTTGATTCCTTGAATGCTTCAAATAATTTGGGTCTTTCAGGAATATCTGCAATTAGGTTTAAGTCTTTTTTTGAAGGAAAAAGTATCAAAAAGCCATTTTCAAAGGGAACAATGTTGTACACTTTTACAAGCCCCGTGTTAGGAAGAAGAGGGCCTGCAAAATAGTTGTAAAGACCTTTAAGCTCATAAAGGGGAATTGTATCTTCAAGAAGATACTTAATACCTACTGTATCTTCAATTCTGTGCTCTTTTTCAAGCTTTCTGATAGCAGTTTCTTTTGGAAGATTGAATTTTTTAATCTCATTATTCTCATCGATAATTTTTTTAACTTCCTCTTTTAGCCTGTTCAGTGCACCACCGTTTTTACCTTCTATTTCACAATAAAGAGCATCTTCAAGTGAATTTTTCACAATTAAAAGTAAAGACGGATCAATAGCTCTTAGCGCAGCCTTGGTAATGAAAACAATGCTTCTCTCATAAGTTCTTCTTCCTTCTCCAGATTCAACCGAAAGCAATTCTATATTAGACTCCTCTTCTATTTCTTCATTAAGGCCTATTCTTTGATTGTTAACCAGAGCGCAGGTAAAAGGATAATCAACATTTCCTAATATTTCCATTACTGTTTTTCCCATAGTATTCTCCTATTTTTTAATTTTAAGATGATCCCTTAAATTGGAAAGCTCAGCGATTTTATTTACTGCCTCTTCCGTAAGCTTATTAGTAACGTGGGTGTATTTCATAGTTGTGTTTAGCGAACTGTGTCCCAATAACTCGCTGATTGTTATCGGACTTACTCCTGCTTCCAAAGCCAGGGTAGCAAAAGTATGTCTAAGCTTGTGCGGGGTGATTTTTCTTTTAAGACCGCTTTCTTCAGAAATGCTTCTGACAATAAGCTGAACTGAAAGAGGTGAAAATCTTTCTCCATATTTTGAGGGGAATAGGTAATCCGAAATGATATCTCTGTTTTCGAGATATTTTTCTAAAATTTCTGCCAACTCTTTTGCAAGTGGTATGATTCGTTCTTTATCTCCCTTTCCCTTTATTCTTGCAGTTTTAGCTTTTAAGTCGATATTTTCAAGTTTGAGGTTGACCAGTTCACTTACTCTTACCCCTGTAAAAATGATGAAAGCAATCATTGCAAAATTTCGTGAGTTTTTCACAGCTGAATCCAGAATTCTACTAACTTCAAGTTTTGATAAAAAAATTGGAAGAACTCTTCCAGTTTTTGGTGGTTCAGGAAGATCAAAATTGATTTGGTATTCTTTTTCCAGGTACTTTCCAAAGCTCCTTAATATTCTTATTTGAGTAGCTCTTGAATTTTTTGTAATTGACTTTCTTGAATAGTAATCATCAATGCTCTTTGCATCCGGAAGGTTAAATTCCTTAAGGAAACGAACAATAACATAGGAATAATTTCTAATAGTGGATGGGGAATATCCCTTCGAGGCCATTTTGAGAAGGAATTTATGCATTATTAAGTCCTTATCTCGAATAATTTCAATGTTCTCCATCTAAGTAATATTTTACATTATTTTGCAAAAAAATAAAATTTTCAGTGATGAATTAATGATTCGTTAACGTGCTCTTTATTTTCAAATTGTATAGTAATATGTGTAATATTATATTTACTGTTAAGAATTTTCTCTATCTCTTTTTTTATTGCTTTTGTGTCGCTTATCCTAACATTATCTACGTTTACATGAGCTTCAAAGAGAGTATCTTTATCGGTTAAACGCCAGATATGGACATGGTGGATATTCTGCACATTTTTAACCTTTTCTAGATCCTCTTTTAAAGAGTCAATATCAATAAGTTCCGGTGAACATTCCATTAGAATGCTTATTGACTCTTTTATTATTTTTGCGCTCTCTAAAAGCATATATCCAGCTATTAAGATTGTTATCAAAGGATCTAGCCAATTTAAGTGCCAAAAGTGCATTAATATGCTTGCCGTAACAACTCCAACTGATGAAATGGCATCACTGAAAAGGTGCAAATATGCACTTCTTATGTTGATGTTTTCTCGTGAATGTTTGTGTAAAAGAAGAGCTCCGACGATATTGGAAATAAGGCCAATTAGGGCGACAATAAACATAGTGACAGTTTTAATTTCGATTGGATTAACAAACTTTGTTATTGCTTCTTTAATTAGAATTAATGCAAGGCCTGCCAGGATTGAAGAGTTAATAAAAGCTGAAATTATTTCAGCTCTTTTATACCCGAAAGTAAATTTATTATTTGACTCTTTCTTGGAAAGATTCATTGTCCATAGCGTAAGTGCTCCCGCAAGAGTATCTGACAAATTATGCATTGAATCCGAGATTAAGGAAAGCGAATGTGAAAATACCCCTCCTATTATTTCCGTAATTGTTATTATTAAGTTTAAAACTATAGTAAATAGGACATTTCTTTCTGAAGTTTTTCTACTATTGCGCTCCATTTATGCTCTCGTTTTGTTTATAATGGTTTTTGCGATGTCGATATAAATTTCTTTTGAGGTTAAATTTCCTGGGATTTCCAAAGCAGGGACTCCGGTATCGCCTCCTTCGCGAGTGTTGATTTCAAGTGGAAGTTTCCCAAGAAGAACAACTTCAAATTGCTCTGAGATTCGTTCACCTCCACCACTCCCAAAAATCTCATAAGACGAACCACAGTTTGGGCATACAAAATAGGACATATTTTCAATTATTCCAAGAACCTCTATGTTCATTTGCTTCATCATAGATAGTGCTTTTGAAGCATCTGCTATGGAAACATTTTGAGGTGTTGTGACAATTATTGCATATTTTGTAGGCAATGATTGTGCGACAGTAAGTGCAACATCACCTGTTCCTGGAGGCAGGTCAACAAGGAGAAAATCGAGTTCACCCCAGGCAACATCATTATATAATTGTTCTATTGCTTTAGTTGCAAGAGGCCCCCTCCATATTACTGGTGTTGAATTCTCTTCCAGAAGAAAGCCAAGGGATATTATTTTGACCGAAAATTTTTCTAAAGGGACTAATTTTTTTTCCTCATTAACTTTCGGTAAATCACTAATACCAAACATTATTGGTATGTTTGGTCCATAAATGTCTGCATCGAGAATACCAACTTTTTTGCCTAACTTTGCAAGTGCGACCGCGATATTTGTAGTGACAGTTGACTTTCCAACACCGCCTTTACCTGATGCTATAGCTATTATATTTTTTATTTGCTGTTGTTTTCTTAAAATTACTTCAATGTTTATTTCCTCTGCTCCGATTTGTCTTAATCTGTTAGAAATTACATCTTTGAGTTTTTGAATGTTATCCTGTGAAGTTTCGGTTATTGCCAAAGATATATAGACATTATTTCCTTTAACTTCCACCTCATTAAGAGAACCAAAGGAAAGAAGAAGCTTCTTCTCGTTGGGAACGAAAGTCGTCTTCAAAATATCAACAACCTGTGTTTGCTGAATTTTCATAATTACTCCTTTCTATAAGGTCTGATAGTTTGATTTTTCTATAGAGTTCATTTGTTTGCTCTAACACATATTCCCACGCATCAAGAGAAATACAGGTTTTCTGGTAACAGAAAAGGTTTGTTCTCATTCCGAAATCACATTTGATTTCTATAGAAGTTCTGCCGACCGCATTGATAATCTCATAAAGTGAAATTGTTTTAGGATCTCTTTCAAGGGTATAACCACCTTTTCTTCCTTTTGTGCTTTTAAGAACTCCTTGTTTCCTTAATGAAGAACAAATTCTGAGAATATAAGGGAAAGAAATTTTGTTATCGGTTGATATTTCTTTAATTGTTGCCATCTTGCTTTCTTTTCTTGCTATATAAATCAGAGCCTTAACTGCATAACCTTCAAGCGTTGTAACTATCATTTTTCATCTCCTTGTAATTATTACGTAGCAAGTAATATTATATGGAAAAGTTTGAAAAATCAAATTTTCTGTGCAATTGTGATAATTCTTTGCGCATCAATATTGAATTTTACTTCATCGTAATTGCCAAAAATATTAATTATTTTAAATCCGTTTTCAGTAAGGAGGTTAATAAGCTCAGTTGCAGTATATAGTCTTAGATGCCTTATTACTTCTCTTTTTTCGCCTTGAATGAGAAAGTATCTGTGGGTCGAAATAACAGAAGTTAAGGGGTTAAACTTTCTTCTTTCAAGAATGAAAATATTTTCCTTTTCAGAAAATGTTTCATATATAAAGTGCTTAAGAATATAGTCTCTATTTTCTACGTCTAATATCAGCACTCCATCTTTCTTAAGGGAAGAATGAAAGTTTTTAATAATTCGAGCGTTTGTTTCATCATCAAAATATCCAAATGAAGACCAAATGTTAATTACTGCATCAAATTGATTTTGTATTTGAATCTTTCTCATGTCTAATACTTTGAATTCTACATTTGTGGTTTTTATTCGGCTTGCTTGTTCTTTTGCTTTTTCGACGTAGAGAGCTGAGGAATCTATTCCTAAAACAGAGAAGCCACATTTTGCTAGTGCGATCGAGTGTCTTCCAATTCCACAACCAGCATCTAAGATACATCCTCCATTTTTTATAAATTTGGAGATTAAATCTACTTGTTTCTGAGTAATTTCGTCTTTTTGGGTTTCAAGGAAAAACTTTAGATAAAGCTCATCAAAGTATTTTTTAGTCCAGTCCATTTCTATTCACTGCCTTTGCGATGAGTGCAGCAACTCTTGCATTGTTCTTAATTAGTGCAATATTTGATTCCAGTGTTTTTCCTTTGCTTAGCTCAAAGAGCCTTGAAAGCAAAAAAGGAGTAACCTTTTTTCCTTCAAGTTTATTTTTTCTTGAGTCTTCGACGGCTATTTTTACCCATTCCTCATCGAGTTCGTATGGAATTTCGTGCTCTAATGGTATAGGGTTAGCTACAAGTATTGCACTATTTATTCCAAGCTTTCTTTTTTCAAAGAATATTTTTGCAATGTCCTCAACATTTTCTATTTTTGGTATTTTAATGCCAGAAGTTCTTGAATAAAACATTGGAAAATCTTCAGTTTTATAGCCTATCACTAAAACGTCTTTAGTTTCAAGGTATTCGACCGTTTTACGGACATCAAGTATTGATTTTGCTCCAGAAGAAACAATAATAATGTCTCTAAATGCGAGTTCCTCTAAATCCCTGGAAATATCAAATGATTCAATTACTTCTCTATGTACCCCGCCTATTCCTCCCGTTGCAAAAACTTTGATATTTGTTTTTACTGCTACGAAAGCAGTTGCTGAAACAGTAGTCGCCCCATCTCTTGATTGTGCCACGCAGAGTGGCAAATCCCTGGTAGAAAGTTTCAAGACATTTTCTGCTTTTGAGAGATATTCAATTTCCTTTTCGGACAAGCCTACTATTATATTGCCTTGAATAACCCCAATAGTTGCAGGAACTGCTCCTTGTTCATTGACTGTTCTCTCAACTTCCAATGCGGTATTCAAATTCACAGGGTAAGGCATCCCGTGTGAAATGATGGTTGATTCGAGAGCGACAATTGGAATTTGATTCCTCAATGCTTCTTCAATTTTGCTTCTGATTATCATTTTATACCTTCTTTAGATAATTTTACAATTGATGCAAGGCCTATTTTAATTGCAATGTCTTCGGCCTGTTTAAATGCAGTTTCATGCCCTTCTGGTTTTATTTGCCTAAGCGTAACATTCCCATCAAGAGCAAAAATTGCCCCGGCTCTAACTCCTCTGTATTGCGCTAGAATAAATACACATCCACTTTCCATTTCGATTGCTTTAACCTTCGCTTTTACGAATAACTCCATCTCTTCGTCTTTGTAAGGTACATAAAAAGCATCCTGAGAAATAACAATTCCATATGATATCTTGTTTGTAATCTTCTTTCCAGTTTCAACCATTATTTTAGTCACATCGAAATCTGCAGCTGCAGGAAATGTAGGTCTAAAATAAAATGAGGTTGTTCCATCATCTCTTACGCTTGCTGTTGATATTACTACATCACCCGCATTCAGAACCGGGTCAATTCCTCCTGCAGAGCCAACTCTTATGAAAACTTTTCCACCGAGGTTAATCAATTCCTCAAGAACTATTGCGGTTGACGGAGCTCCCATACCTGTTGTTGCAATTGTTATTCTCTCGTCATTGTAGTATCCAGTATATACATAAAGGAGTCTATTTTCGTTTACCAAGCATGGATTAGAAAGGAGTTTGGATATTTTTTCTGCTCTTTGGGGATTGCCAACGATAATGATATATTCCGAAATATCTTCTTTTTCACATTTTAAATGAAATTCTGCCATATTGCAGCCTCCTCGTTTTTTTAATTCTACTATAAAATCTGCTAAAATAGAAGTATTGAGGAGGAAAATATGGAGAAAATATTAGAAAGGTTTTTAAAGTATGTTGCTTTTGACACCCAATCTCATGAGGATTCTAAAAGCTCTCCAAGTACAGAAAAGCAGAAAAATCTTAGTTCTTTTCTAAAAGATGAACTGAGCAAGATGGGGCTTGAAGCTTTTACTGATGAGTATGGATATGTGTATTCCAGAATCCCTGCAAATGTTGAGATAGATGTTTCTAAAATTGGCTTTATTGCGCATATTGATACTTCTCCTGAAGTGCCCGGAGCTTTTGTTAAACCAAGGGTGATTGAGAAATATGGTGGAGAAGAGATTGTCCTAAGCGAGAAAATTGTTCTTTCACCAAAGATTTATCCTCATCTTCTGCAATATATAGGTGATGATTTAGTTGTAACTGATGGAACTACTTTGTTGGGATCCGATGACAAGGCTGGTATTGCGGAGATTATTCAAGCAGCTGAGGAAATTATTGCTGAAAACGAACCTCATGGGGACATTTTTATTGCCTTTACTACTGACGAAGAAGTTGGTAGAGGGACCGACCATTTCAATTTCAATTTTTTCAAAGCAAACTTTGCCTTTACGGTTGATGGCGAAGGGTGTGGGATATTTGAATATGAAAATTTTAATGCAGTAAGTGCTCATTTCAGAATACACGGTAGAAACACTCATCCTGGTTCAGCAAAAGGAACTATGAAGAATTCAATTTCAATTGCATGTGAAATAATGTTGTTATTTCCTCGATGCGAAATACCTGAAGCTACAGAGAACAGAGAAGGGTTTTTCCACTTTTATGAAATACTCGGAGGAGTTCAAGATACTTTTATTAAAGCCATTATTAGAGACCATGACAAGGAAAGATTTGAAAATAGGAAAGAATTTTGTAAGTTTGTTGAAAGATTTATCAATGAAAAATATGGAGAAGGCACATTGGAAATAGAACTGTCGGATTCATATTATAATATGAAGGACATTATTGAGAAACATCCAGATGTTCTTGATATAGCAAGAAAAGCATTTGAGAAGGCAGGAATTGATTTTGTAACTCGTCCCATAAGAGGAGGGACTGATGGAGCAAGACTTACCTATGCGGGATTACCAACTCCCAATATTTTCTCCGGAGGGCAAAATTTGCATAGTGTTCTAGAATATGTTTCTGTTCAGTCAATGATCAAATCAAAGGAAGTTATAAAAAATATTGTAAGAATAATTGGAGAAAAGGATTAATAGAAATTTCAGAATCCTTCCTCATCACCTTCTTCTCCCAAGCCTTCTTCTTCTTTTTCAAGCTCTCTCAAATAATTGCTAAGCTTTCTTTTTGCTTTTGCTTCAACCTGTCTTATTCTTTCACGTGTAACGCCGAAAATTGTTCCAACCTCTTCGAGGGTATGGGGATATTCTCCCTCCAATCCCATTCTGTATTTGAGAATTTCTTTTTCTCTTGAGGCAAGCTTGTCAAGGACTTTTTGCAACTGTTCTTTATAGTATAGATTTGTACTTTCTTCTTCAGGGGTTGGATGACTGTTATCTTCAATGAAATTCTCTAACCTGCTTTCTTCCTCATCTCCTACAGGCATTTCCAAAGAAATCGGTTGTTGAGCAAGTCTTAAGTATTTTGAGATTTTCTTTTCGGAAATTCCTGTCCTTGCGGCAATTTCCTTATAAGTTGGCTCTCTTCCGAGTTCTTGAACAAGCTCTTTGGTGGCTCTTTCGATTCTATTTATGCTCTCGACCATATGTACTGGCACTCTTATCAGTCTTGACTGGTCAGCAAGCGCTCTTGTAATGGCCTGTCTTATCCACCATGTTGCATAAGTGGAAAATCTGTACCCTTTTCTGTAGTCAAATTTTTCAACTGCTCTGATTAAACCAAGATTGCCTTCCTGAATCAAGTCCAGAAATGATAACCCGTGTCCTGTATATCTTTTTGCAATACTAACAACTAATCTTAAATTTGCTTCCAATAGTTTCCTTTTAGCATCTTGGTCTCCCTGAGACACTTTTCTTCCAAGGTCAATTTCCTCTTCTGGCTTCAAAAGGTCAATTGAGCCGATGGTGGCAAGATATGATTGTATTGGATTTCTTAGTTCAATTATTTCTGCTTCCTCGACACCTTTCCTTGATAGTTTACCCTTTATTTTTTCGAGCCTTGCTCTATCTCCGAACTTAACATTAAGTCTAATAAGGAGAACGTACATTTCATCAATTTCATCTGAAGTTACAGGCATTCGTTCTAAAGCTTCAGACATTTCTTCGTAGGATAAAAATCCTGTTATTCTTCCTCTTTCCAATATTTTTCTTACAACTTCCTTTTCGTCCTTATTGAGTTTTTTAAGTTTTTTAAGAAAGTTCTTTATAATCTGAAGTGATCTTTCTTTTTCGTCTTCCATACTATCACCTTTCTTTCGCTTTTTTATTGTTTATTTGAATGTTTTTATTTATCTTTAGAGAATTCTTTTTTTCAATTGCAAGTTGATATTCTTTTAGAAGTTTACTAAATAATTCATCGTCATTTTTTGCAGATTTAATTTCCTCGTACAATCTTGAGATTTCTTCAGCGTACATTTTGTACGATTCGTATGCCTTGAATGCCCTTCCAACTGCTTCATTTGAAACAAGAGTATTGTCTCTTAGAAAAAGCTCTGAGGCTATCCTGAATTCATCTTCATTTACGTCAAACCATGAACCGATATCCACTGAACCCTTTTGATTAATATCATTAACAGCTCTTCGTAAGATCACTCTGTATGGTTCTTCAAAATAAGTCTCAAAATCAATTTTGTCAAGAATTGATATTTCACTTTTCTGAAGTACTGCCTGTGTAATTATCTCTTCAATTGCTTTTAATTTATTAGTTTTGACCTCAAGAGGCGAGTGTTTTTTCTTCTTAGAAGGTGAAGTCAGTTTGTTATACTGGTCCACAATGAATTGGAGTTCAATGTTTAGCATTGTTGATATCTTTTTTAAATACTCGTAAATTATTGTTTTGTTGGAAATTTTTGTTACCATAGAGAGAAGTTTCTCTACAATTTTTGCTTTTCCCTGAGGAGAGGAACCCTGAACAGTTGCCTCAAATTCTGTTATAAAGATTAAAGGATCTTTAGCATTTTTTATAAGTGATTCGATTCCCTGTTTTCCTTTTTCAAGCACTATTTCGTCAGGGTCTTTCTCAAGAGGAGAAATCACTACAAGTGGCTGAATATCGTACTTTCCGCAAGTTTCAATTGCCCTTTCTGCCCCAGTTCTTCCTCCAAGGTCGCTGTCAAAGAAAAAATATATTTTTTCAGCAAATCTTGCTAATAGCTTAGCTTGTTCCTCCGTAAAAGAAGTCCCCATGGAACAGACAACATTTTCCACTCCTTCCTGGAAAAGCACAATTGCATCGAAGTATCCCTCTACAACTATAGATGATTTTTGTTCACGAATTTTGTTTTTTGTAAAATTCAGCCCATATAGCATACTGCCTTTTTTAAAAGTTAGGGTATCCGGTGTATTTAAATATTTTGGAGTTTCCTCATCCATGCTTCTTCCACTAAAGCCAACTATTCTGTTTTCCATATCAAAAATAGGGAACATTAACCTGTTTCTAAAGTACGGAATGAACTTTCCTTTTTCATTTCTTCTAAAAGCACCTGATTTAAGGAGAATATCTTCCTTAAACCCTTTTTCAGTGATATCTCTCAGGAATTCCTCGTAATTTACTTTAGACATACCGATTTTGAATGCTTTTATTGTTTCTTCTTTTAATCCCCTGTTTTTAAGATAACTTAAGACTTCGTTATCTAAGTTGTTTTGAAAAAATAAGCACAATTCATCGTTGAATCTGGTGATTTCATCTTTTTCAGAATCTTTTGACGGAGCAAACTTAAAACTCGGGGTTTCTATGCCAGCTTCTTTTGCAAGTTGAAGTGCTGCATTTTTGAAATCCAGATTTTCAATCATCATAAGGAATTTTATGACGTCTCCACTTGCTCCGCATCCGAAGCAGTGGAAAATTCGCTTTGTCGGGCTGACTACAAATGACGGGGTCTTTTCTTTGTGAAAAGGACAAAGCGCAACAAAGTTAGCTCCCTGTTTACGTAAATTAACATATTTTGATATTACAGAGATGATATCTATTTTATCATGGATCTCATCAATAAATTCATTCAAATCTTTCATCAAATATAAATACGATTAAAAATCTTATTTTCCTTTTCTACTGGTTTAGAGTGAGTGGATTTGGTATTAAGATCTTTTGAGTTAATTCAATTGCAAAACGGTCAGTCATAGAGGAAATATAATCACAGATGACCTTGATTTTTTCATCATCGTTGCTTTTCAATAAACTTACCGGATTATCAGAGAGCGTTGAGATAGGATGAGAGAAAAGATAATTTCCCATTTTTTCAGGATTATTATAAAAATAATCAAACAGGTAAAATACAAGCCTTCTCACTTTTATTTCTTCCTTTTTTGGATCAGAGCCAAAGTAAACTTTTTCTGTGAGAAAGTCTTTCAGCTCATCCAATGCATTTTCGAAAAGTGGCTCAAGATTTATTTTATCTTTATTTTCGCTTGTTTCGATTACATTCATTATTAAAGATGAAAGTCTTTTTGCGTTAGTTTCTCCCAGAGTTTTTCTTACTAAACCTGGAACATCGCTTTCTTTTACTATCTTAGCTCTAATGGCGTCATCTAAATCGTGATGAGAGTATGCAATTCTATCTGCAATTCTTACTACCTGTCCTTCAAGGGTTTCGGGTAAATCTTTGTCTCCAAACTCAGATAAATCTTTAAGACCTTTGCTATGTTTTAGTATCCCATCTCTTGTTTCGTATGTTAAATTAAGACCGAAAACAACTGCTCCATCAGAGCGTATCCTTTTTTCGAGAAAATCTATTACTCTAAGACTCTGCTCAGTATGGTAAAAATGCAGATCTTTGTTTATTAATCTCACTTTTTCATTTATAGCATCTTCTCCTGCATGTCCAAATGGAGAATGGCCAAGGTCGTGACCCAATGCAATTGCCTCAGTAAGATCTGGGTTGAGTCTTAAAGCTCTTGATATTGAGCGACTTATAGTCATCACTTCCAGAGTATGAGTTAGTCGGTTTCTATAGTGATCTCCTTTTGGAGCTAAGAAAACTTGAGTTTTATACTGCAATCTTCTGAAAGCTTTGGAGTAAATTATCCTATCAACATCTCTTTGGTATTCTGTACGATAAGGATCTTTTTCATCCTCGAGAGCCCTCCCCTTTGAATTCGAGCTTAAACATGCAAAAGGGGAGAGCAAGTCCTTTTCTAATTTTTCAAAATCTTCTCTAAGCACTTTGTTCTTTTTTGCTTATTCTGTCCTGAATTGCCACTCTCGCTGCTGAAAGTCTTGCAATTGGTACCCTGAAAGGAGAGCAGCTTACATAATCCAGGCCAGCGTAGTGGAAAAATTCAATGGATTCAGGGTCTCCTCCATGTTCTCCACAGATTCCAATTTCCAAAGTGGGCCTTGTTTTTCTTCCTAAAACAACTCCAATCCTAACCAACTTGCCAACACCTTCTCTATCAATAGTCATGAATGGCTCTTGAGTTAGAATCTTATCCTTGAGGTAAAAAGGTAGGAAAGTTGCTTCAGCATCATCTCTACTGTATGCGAAAGTTGTTTGAGTAAGGTCATTTGTCCCGTAAGAGAAGAAATCTGCATATTGAGCGATTTCATCTGCAGTGAGAGCTGCCCTTGGAACCTCAATCATTGTGCCAATTTCATATTCCAGATTTATTCCCTCTTCTTTAACCTTGCTATTTACAATTTTTTCTACTTTCTCTCTGAGCACCTTCATTTCATTCACGTGTCCGATTAATGGAAGCATGATTTTGGGTTTTGGATCAAATCCTTCTTTTCTCAGTTGGATTGTTGCATCAATTATAGCTGCAGTCTGCATTTCGTAAATTTCTGGAAATACTAGCCCAACTCGGCATCCTCTGAAGCCAATCATAGGATTGAACTCGTATAGTTCTTTAGAGCGTTGAAGCTCTCTTTCCTTCTTTCTGATTAATTCGGCATCTCCGTTGTTTATTTTAAGCTCTTCAAGTTCCTTCTCAAGTCTTTCTCTTTGAGGCAGAAATTCATGCAAGGGAGGGTCAAGTAACCTTATAATTACAGGATATCCGTTCATAGCTTTTAGGATATCGTAAAAATCTTTCTTTTGAACTATTTCTAACTTTGAGAGAATATTGACTCTCTCTTCTTTTGTTTCTGCAATAATCATATCTTGCATTAATGGAAGTCTGTCAGGCTGAAGGAACATTCTCTCTGTTCTACAAAGCCCAATTCCCGAAGCACCGTATTCTCTTGCCCTGATTGCTTCTTCTGGAGTGTTAGCATTCGCTTTCACTCCAAGCTCTTTGAGTTCGTCAGCAAAGGAAAGGAGTTCTCTTAACTCTGGAGTTAAGCCGGGATCGATCATAGGAACTTCCCCCAAAATAACAGTACCAAGTGAACCATCAATTGTTATAACATCATCTTCTTTTACAATATTTCCATTAACCTGAAAGAGTTTATTATTCAAATCAAGCTTGATCTCTTCAGCTCCTACAATACAAGGAATTCCCATTCCTCTTGCTACAACTGCTGCGTGAGCAGTCATCCCACCTCTTGTTGTAAGGATTGCTTGGGAATAAGCCATTCCTTCAAGATCTTCTGGGGTTGTTTCCGGGCGAACCAGGATAACTGATTCTCCCATTTTTCCTCTTTCAGCAGCTTTTTTTACATCGAATTCAACTTTTCCTGATGCTGCTCCGGGTGATGCGGGTAAACCTTTTGCAATAGGATTTACTTTTATTCTCGGGTCAATCATTTTATGCAAAAGCTGGTCAATTTGCTCTGGAGTGACTCTTAATATTGCGTCTTCTTTTGAAATCAAACCTTCATCAACCATATCCACAGCTATTTTAACTGCAGATTGAGCAGTCCTTTTGCCACTTCTTGTCTGCAGCATGTATAACTTCCTTTTTTCAATGGTAAACTCCATATCCTGCATATCTTTATAGTGGCGCTCAAGAATATCTGCAACCTCTATTAGCTGTCTGTAGGCTTCTGGCATTTCAATCTCAAGTTGTTCAATTGAATTGGGTGTTCTTATTCCAGCTACCACATCTTCACCCTGGGCATTAATTAAGTATTCACCGAAGAACTTCTTTTCTCCCGTAGAAGGATTTCTTGTGAAAGCAACTCCAGTTGCTGAATCATTTCCCATGTTACCGAAAACCATTGTGACAATATTAATTGCAGTTCCAAGACTGTCGCTTATTTTATTAAGTAACCTATAAGTTATTGCTCTTGGGTTGTTCCACGATTTAAAAACTGCCTCGATAGAAAGAAATAATTGCTCAATAGGGTCCTGCGGGAAGTCTTTTCCTGTGGTTTCCTTATATAGAGCTTTATAGTCCTCTATGACTCTGCTCAGATTTTCTTTTGTCAGGTCAGTATCGCTTGTCAAACCATTCTCGTGTTTATGTTTCTCGAGAATTTCTTCAAATTTATGATGCGGTACATTCATAACAACATCGCCAAACATTTGTATGAATCTTCTATAGCTGTCTAAGGCAAAACGTTCATTATTTGTCAAATTAATAAGCCCTTCAACGGTTTGATCATTGAGGCCCAGGTTAAGGATGGTATCCATCATTCCTGGCATGGATACTGGTGCTCCAGAACGCACAGATACAAGAAGAGGATTGCCTGTGTTGCCAAACTTTTTCCCGGTTTTTTCTTCAAGTTTTTTAAGATGATCGAGAGTTTCTTGTTTAATCTCTTCTCTGACATAGTTAATTGTCTGGTAATCTTTGCATGCTTCTGTTGTAATTATAAAGCCTGGTGGTACTGGCAATCCTATTCTTGTCATTTCGGCAAGCCCTGCACCTTTACCTCCAAGAATGCTTCTCATTGACTCATTTCCTTCTTCAAAGTCATAAACCCATTTTTTCTCCATTTATTACCTCCATCTAATTATAATAATAATTGAATATTAATCTATAACGATTTCTGAAAAATCTGCGAAAGACTCAAATATTTCCTTCAATTCCACGAGAAGATTTAATCTGTTGTTTCTTATTGCTTTGTGTTTATCCATAACAAGAACGTTTTCGAAAAACTTGGTAACCTCCGGAATTAAAAGATACAAAAGATGAATTATGGCTTCATAATCTTTTGTTTTTAGCAAATCTGCCAATAATTCTTCAGTTTCAACGATCATTTGATAAAGTTTATTTTCACTTTCATCTACAAAAAATTCTTTTTTAACTCCCTCAATGCTAAATTCAGCTTTTGAAATCAAGTTTCTAACTCTTTTATGCGTTTGGATGATAAGCTTAAAGTTTTCATCTCTTTTATACTTTTTTAGAACCTCACACCTGTTCTTGAAACTTGTAATTAGGTCGATATTCAAGCTTAAAACCGAATTAACTAAATCATAATCATAACCTTTTTCCTTAAGTGATGAAGACGTCCGTTCTTTAATAACTTGTAAAATTTGCTCGGATTCACCATGCAAATTAGCATTTTCTTCTAAGTAGATTTTTATTGATTGCTCTATGATTTCTCTGATGGGGATACTTTCTCCGCCCATATTTAGTAGAATTTCTACTATTCCTCCTATAGTTCTTCGAAGTCCGTATGGATCTCTTGAGCTACTAAACTCAACTCCCGAGAGGATGCTACCAACTATGGTATCAACTTTGTCAATCAGTGATAGTAATTTCCCAGTATTACTGATTGGTAATTTATCTTGTGCGTATTTTGGTAAGAGGTGCTCCTTAATTGTGTCAGCCACATTTTTATTTTCCCCTTCAAATTCTGCATAAATGCTGCCAATCTCTCCTTGTAGTTCTGGGAATTCGTTAACAACATTTGTTAAAAGGTCTGCCTTGCAAAGGTATGCAGCTCTCTTAAGTGCATAAGATTCGTGCTTTGAAAGATTAAACACTGATGAAACATATTCCGATAGTTTCACGAGCCTCACAGTCTTATCTTTAAGAGAGCCGAGATTGCTTATAAAAGCGACTTCTGAGAGCGCTTCAATATTTGATTCTAATCGATTCTTTTTATCTTCATTGAAGAAAAAGATGCCGTCAAGGATTCTTGCTTTTGCAACTCTTTCGTAACCTTTTTTGACGTTCTCAATGAAATCAGAAGTTCCATTTCTAACTCCTATAAAATGTGGAAGAATCCCAGTGCCATCTTTCTTGAAAATAGGAAGTGACTTTAGATGATCTTTAACTATGCTTTCAATTATGCAGTCGGGTAGGGAAGACATATCCATATCCATTAAGCACAAGAAAGGGGTTGGGAATTCAGTCATATTTATAATTTCTTCCAGAAATTCTTCATCCAAAATTACCTTTCCGTTTATTTTATTTGCAAGCTCGTTCGCTCTTTGTTCCACTATCCTTTTTCTCTCATTAAAGTCTAATATAATATATTTTTCTCTTATTTTTGTAAAGTAGTCCTTAGGACTTTTGATGTCTATCTCTAACGGTGAATCAAAGAAGAACCCGAATGTCTTATTGGAAGCTCTTATTCCTGCTAGCTCAACCGGGACAATTTCATCTCCTAACATTGAAAGCAAATTTCTAATCGGGCGAATAAATTCCATGTTTGTTTCATTCCATCTCATCATCCTGGGAAAATTTAAGCTCTTAACCGCATTTATAGATACTTCCTTTAAGATTTCCTTAGAAGCCCTTCCACTAATTTTTTTAATACCGAAAACATATTTGTTTCCTTTAACTTCTTTGATTTCAATTTCCTGTTCAGTTAAACCGTTATACTCTATAAATTTCAAATAAGGTTGAAGTTTCTGATTATTTTCACTTATCGCAGAATTCAGTGAAGGTCCTTTTATTTCAATAATTGAATCGTCTTCTTTATCTTCAACTTGTTCAATGTAAATAACCAACCTTCGAGGAGTACCAAAACCTTGCACCTTTCCAGTGCGAAGATTGAACTCTTTTAGAAATTCTTCGAAATTAGTTTTAAGTTGTGATATTGCTGAATTTATTTGTTTGGCAGGGATTTCATCGGTATAGATTTCAAAAAGGAAATCACTCATTTTGTTCCTCACTTTCAAGGACTATTTTTGCAGATAGGTTTGCCATTTTTCTCATTCTTGCAATCATTTGAACTCTTTCAGCCATGCTAATTGCCCCTCTTGCATCTAAAAGATTAAAAATATGAGAGCATTTTAACAGGAAGTGGTATCCGGGGATAAGAAGTCTTTTTTCCAGGATTCTTGTTCCTTCTTTTTCGTATAGCATAAAAAGCTCAAATAAAGTTGAGGGGTCTGCTTCTGCGAATGCATACACGCATTCTTCTTTCTCTTCTTTTTTTCTTAAATTTTTATATTTTATCAAGTCGTTCCATTGAATTTCGAAAACGTTTTCCTTTTCTTGAAGGAACATTGCAAGTCTTTCGAGTCCGTAAGTAATTTCAACAGTGACTGGGTTTAGAATTATTCCTGCTGCCTGTTGGAAATAAGTGAATTGAGTTATTTCCAAACCATCAAGTCGAACTTCCCAACCAACACCGAGCGCCCCAAGAACTGCAGTCTCCCAATTGTCTTCAATGAATTTAATTTCATGCTTTGAAAGCTTTAAACCTAATGTCTTCAGACTTTCCAGATAAATGTCTTTTATATTGGTAAGAGGAGGTTTTATCATAACTTGATATTGATGATGCATGTAAAGTCTGTTTGGATTCTCGCCATAGCGTCCGTCTGCAGGTCTCCTTGATGGTTGTAAGTAAGCTACAGCCCAGGGCTTTTTGCCTATTGCTCTGAGAAAAGTGTATGGGCTTAAAGTGCCGGCACCAACCTGCTCGTCAAAAGGTGGAAGAATTAAGCAACCCTGGTTTTTCCAAAAATTTTCTAATTTTTCAATCATTTCCTGAAAATTCATCCTTCACCCCGTATCAAATATTCGAAATTGTCCAAAAAATCATTCAGATGACTGGAATCAGCATGGTAGCCAACAAATAAATTAAGAAGTCTCAATATTTCATCGAAGTGTTTAATTTCATATTTCGGTTCCTTAATTATATTCAAGCTGAGAAACTTTTCAATTTCTTTAACAATGCCCATGTTTACAACAATTCCTGATTCATTGTTGAAACCTCCTTTTTCTGGAGAAAAAAATATTGTTGCATTTTTGTTAACGGGAAGCTTTATTGGATATCCTAGAAAAGATAAAAGGTTAAAAGTAAAATAACATAGTACTAAATTCTCATTAGCTTCGTTATTAAGTAGGGTAAGCGTATTTAAAAATAGCTTGAAAACATTATAATCAGGTTGCTCATAAGGTAGAAGAATGATTAGAAGCTCCCTGAAATAGTTGAGGATATTTGCTTTTTTAAAAGATGATTTTGCGCCATTAAAAGAGTTAATCAAACGTGCTTCAGTGGCTGTGTAGAAGTCCTGTTTTTTATATAGTAATATTTTTTCAAATACAAAATCGTATGCGTATCCAGACCTTTTTGATGAAGCAGACTTTACAGCTTTGAATCTTACTCTAAGTTTGCCAATCTTGTCCGTAAGAACTATTACACTCTTATCTTTAGTGTTTGACTCAAATGAGCCAAGAGTAATACCACTTACACTAATGTACCCCATTATGTCACTATTTCTACGCTCTTGCTGGCTCCAATTCTTGATGCTCCTGCCTTAATCATCTTAACAGCAGTTTCAAAATTCTTAATTCCCCCAGAAGCTTTTACGCCTATCTCTTTACCCACAACTGAACGGATAAGAGAAACATCCTCAGGAGTTGCTCCTCCTTTGCTGAAGCCTGTAGAAGTTTTAACGAATTCTGCTCCTGCAGAGACTGCAATTGAAGAAGCAATGATTTTTTCTTCTTTAGTTAACAAAGCGGTTTCAATTATTACTTTTACAATTTTAGGTCTTACTGCACCTACTACCTCTGCTATATCTTTTTCAAGATTTTTATAATCTTTTGATTTAATGAATCCAATATTCATAACCATATCAATTTCATCAGCACCGTTCCTGGAGGCTTTTTCAGCTTCAACAGCTTTTATGTAAGTTTCATTTGCTCCTAGCGGGAAACCAATGACTGTAGCGATTTTAACAGCAGAACCTTCAAGATTGTTCTTTGCAGTATTTACAAAGGCAGGATTCACGCAAACGCTAAAAAAATTTAATTTTTTTGCTTCATCGCATAGTTTTATAATTTCTTCTTGAGTTGCCTCTGGCTTTAATAAAGTATGGTCAATAATACTTGCTACAAATTCTTTTGTTAACTCAACATTTTCATCAATGTAGTAAAGCATTTTTCACCTCCACACTATTTTATTGAAAACATAAATTACGTCAAGTTTTGTTTATTATTCTTTTTTGGGAACTTTGCTTTAGCGATTCTTTAAAAATTGAGTTGCTAATTTTCCGGTATTGACATAAGGAAAAATATAAATAGAATTTTAATATGGGGAATATATGAGTAAAGAGGAGCAAAAAAAGATTCAATTAAGAGCTATTTTATTTGGGCTTTTATTTATTATTCTTTCCATTGGTTTCTATCTAATTTGCTCTGTTCTCAACAGACTTGATTTTTACTGGTATTACCTTTTTCCGCTTCTACTCCTTATTTTTGTTGTATTTATACCGCTTTCTATTTTCATTGCAAACAAATCTCGCTCCAGAAAAAATAATTAGTTTAATTTAAGTGCTTGACTGAGAAATGTAAAAGTGTATAACTAAGTTATATAAAAAGGTGCAAAGTAAATTTTTTAAAAAAAAGGAGGTGAGGACGTCAAAAATCATTGAAAATGATGCATGGGAAGGTATTTTTGAAAAGAATTTTGATTTAAAATCAGTATAAAAGGAGGCGAAGTAAATGGCTGAAGAACAAAAACCAATCGTCTTTACAAGGAGGTCTTCGGGCCTTGTAAGATCTGTCTCTGCTTTCTCAGCATTTGCACTTGTTATGTGTCACACAGTCGGAGGTGGCATTAACAAGCTAATGATTTTTGCTGAGTACAACAACCCTGGTGCAAACGTTGCTCTTGCCTTTCTCATCACGGGTATCCTTGCTCTTGTTACTGCATATGTATACTCTGAACTTTCTGCGCTAATGCCAAGAACAGGAGGAGATTATATCTTTATATCAAGAGGTATTTCTCCGCTTTTAGGCTTTATAACAAGCTGGGGCTTCTGGTTTACAGAAGTATTATCCTTTGGAATAATTGCCTTCTATGATATTCCTATCTGGGGATTGGGTTTCCAGATTGCAGGTGCTGCGACCAAAAACACAGCCTTGCTTGAGCTTGGAACAAATATATCTAAAATAGGTCCAACTTTCTGGCTTGGGATGCTTATGGTTTTAATCTTTGGCGTCATAGCACTTTTTGGTATGAAAAGGTATACAACCCTTATTAATGCCCTTCTTATTCTTCCATTAATTGGAAGCGTAATAATGATTATTGCGCTCTTGAAGGGCCCCGGTGTTGCCAAAGCAAGCTGGGATGCCACATATGGATCTGGCATGTGGGATACGGTAGTTAGGTTATCGAAGCAGGCAACTGACCACTGGGTCCAAACGCCGTTCAATATGGGTGCCACCCTTATGGCTGGTGTAGGCGGATTGTGGGCATACATTGGAGTAACTGCTGCATCCTATGCCGGCGGTGAGGTTAAAAATCCTGAAAGAAACATGAGTATTGCAATGCTTGGTGGAGCTGCAGTAATTGTCGTTTATTATGTTCTCCTTAGTATCTTGGTTTACCGCACCTTTGCAACAGCAGAAGGATCGTTTATTTCTATGTATTGCAATGTATTCCAGCATAAAGATTTGTGGGCGCAGCTAACTTCAGTTTACAAATATGCGCCTAACCCGTACTTGCCGACGTTTGCTGCAGCACTTATGCCAGGGCAGCATTTCTTCCAGTTCGTTGTTGCCATATCCGCTGCAATATGGCTTATGAATGATATCCCAGTATTTCTTGTTGTTTGCTCTCGTCAGATATTTGCCTGGTCCTTTGACAGGATGTTCCCTGAAGCAATTTCAGCTGTTAATGAAAGATGGCATACTCCTCATAATGCAGTAATACTTACAACCATTGGAGGTTTTATAGGGGTAATACTATCATGGATATCAGAGAGAGGACTTGCAGGGGCTTTCGTTGCCGCAATGGATACGACTATGCTCTATGAATTTGCAGTCGTATTTGGTTCTCTGGCAGCGGTTGTAATTCCTTTTGTGAGACCTGATATTTATGAAAGAGGAAGAAGATTATCATGGTTTGGTGTGCCTGTAATAACGATTTTTGGTATCATTTCATTCTTTGCAAATTTCTGGTATTTGTTTATTTCAGGTGCATGGCTTAAGACTACTACTGACCTTATGCTCCAGGTTATCTGGATGGCGGTTGGTGTTATAATATTTGTTGGTTACTATATTTATAACACAAAGAAGGGAGTTGACGTAAGAAGTATTTATCAGCAGATCCCACCTGCATAAATATTTTTAAGGGAGGTAGGTATTCTCTACCTCCCTACCTCAAAAACTTAGAAAAAGGAGGAAATGTGAAGAGATTATTCTTTTCAGTAGATGCTCATGGTGCAAATCTTGTATGGAGGAAGTGGCTAAGTGCAGTAAATATGTATCACCCGGATATTTTGATACTTTCAGGTGATTTAACAGGGAAGGTTTTCGTTCCAATAATAAAACAGAAAGATGGCACTTGTCAGTACAGCTACTTCGGAACAACTTTCACCCTTAAGAATGAAGATGAAGTAAATAAGGCTATTGACAGACTTGATGACGCTGCAATATATCCATTTATTGCTACAGGAGAGGAAGTTAGCGAACTTCAGCGAGATGAGAAAAAGCTCCAGGACTTAATGAATAAATTAATATGGGATAGGCTTGAGCAATGGCTTAATATGCTTGTAGAAAAAGTTGATACTTCTAAAGTTATGACAATTGTTATGCCTGGCAATGACGACTTTTACATTTTTGATGACCTCATTAAGTCTTATGCAAATAAAGGAGTCATATATCCTCTGGACGAAGTTATTCAATTTCCTTACGGAATAGAAATGGTAAGTTGCGCTTATGTAAACCCCACTCCTTGGAATACTGATAGAGAGGCAGATGAAGGTAAACTTGAGAAAATGTTAGAAGAAGAGATAAAGCATCTGAAGGACCCTCACTGGTCGATTTTTAATTTTCATGCTCCTCCTTATAATACAAAACTTGATATTGCTCCGAAACTTGATAAAACTCTTAAACCTGTTACTTCTTTTGGTGAAGTTGAAACGGAGCATGTAGGAAGTAAAGCGGTTAGAAAAGTTGAGGAAAAATATCAACCGCTTATGGGTGTACACGGGCATATTCATGAATCTTTTGCTTCTGATTACATACGGAAGACACCTGTTGTAAATCCTGGTTCAGAATATACCGAAGGAATTCTACGGGCTTTTATTATTGAAATTGAAGAGAATGGAATTAAGAACTTCTGGAAGATAGAGGGATGATGGAAATGCCATCAGAAAAAGATTTCGAAGAACAGGAACAAAAGTTTTTCTTGCTGCGCGATGCCTTAATGAAAGAAGCTGATGCAAGAGGTATCACATTACGTATCCTGGGTGCAATTGCTTTTAGGACACACTGTCCTGCGTTTAAATCCTATGAATATCGTGCAGGCAGGTTGCTTTCTGATATTGATTTTGCAGCTTATTCAAATGACAAGAGAAAGATTGAAGAAATGTTTTCCAATCTCGGCTATGAAATAGACAAACATGCAAAAGTTTTGTTTCAGGGGAAAAGATATATTTTTTACAACCCTGAAGGTATTCATTCAGACATTTTCTTTGACAAGCTCGAGATGTGTCATGATGTAGTTTTCACGGGGAGATTGGAAATCGATTATCCAACCATTTCTTTAGCGGATCTTTTTTTTGAGAAGGTTCAAATTGTGCAGATTAATGAAAAGGATCTTATTGATACTGCAGTTCTTATAAGAGAACATAATATAGGTCCTGGAGATCAGGAAACAATCAATAGTGATTATATTTCGACGGTTCTTTCAAATGATTGGGGATTCTGGAGAACTACTACAATAAACCTTGAAAAGATCCTGCAATATGTAAAAGGCGCAGAATTTTTCCTAGAATCTGATAAAAATGATATTCTATCAAAGATAGAGCTTATTTTGAAATATATTAATGATAAACCGAAATCTTTTTCATGGAGAATGCGTGCGAAGATTGGCGATAAAAGGCAATGGTACAGAGACGTTGAGGAATTTGAGCGATAGATAGATTGAGTCAGGTTAAAAATATTCATAACATTATTAGAGAAAGGCGTTCAATAATTGTCTTCAAGGACAAGCCCGTTGAAGAAGAGGCAGTACTTCTGATCCTTGACTCTGCAAGATGGGCTCCATCCTCAAATAACAGCCAACCCTGGGAATTTGTAATTGTCCATGAAAAGGCAAGAAAAGATGCAATTGCCGAACTTTACGTTGAAGGATTTAAAAAAAGAGCTGAAAAAGCTAATGATCAAATAAAGAAAAAAATTTACGATATTCTTTCTCATCTTGAAGGAGAGCTTAGAATCCCTCCTTTCTTGATCGTTGTGTGCGCAAATCCTGAAAAGTCTAAATCTTACCTTGTTGATACTGCAGCTGCAATCGAGAACATGTTACTGGCTGCTTGTGAATTAGGGCTGGGTACGAACTGGATCGACCTTACTTCGACAGACTTTGCAGAAGAGTTTGACTTAAGAAAGCTCAAGGAGTATCTTTTTATACCCGACAAAATTGTGCCTGTTGCAATTATTCCACTTGGTTTTCCTGAAGAAATTCCTCCACCACCTGCAAGAAGGCGCATAAGAGAACTTATTCATAAAGATTTTTGGTGAGCAGAAAATGGATGAGTGGCTTAGAAGAATAGAAATTTCTATGGGTCTGGAATTGTTTCTTGGGGCCGTAGTAATTATGATTGTGAATAGGCGTTACAGAAGCAGTAGAATTTCCAGACGGACATTTCATATTCAAAATCTTGGAATTCTTTTTCTTATTCTTATTTTTATCTTGATAGAACTACTCAGCATCAAATATGCATTTTTAAGAAATAGAATTCTGTTGATAGTGATTGAATTTGTTTTTATTTTCATTTTTCTGGTTGTTGACAGAAGGCTCAATGGGAAAGAATCTTTTACAGGAGGTGGATAGATGCCTTTAAATGGGAATCTTAAAGATTTCCCGTTGGGAGATATTATTCAGCTTATCAATAATACAAAAAAGACAGGTTTGCTTAAGCTTGAAGCAGGAGGAGATTTTTCAGGAGAAACTGGTGAGATTGATTTTAATGCAGGAAAAATAATTTTTGCAGAGTCTAACAAAGGACTTATTGGAAAGAGTGCCTTTCTCCATTTTTATGAATGGAAGGTAGGAGATTTTAGTTTTGTTGAAACTTCTGTTCAAAATGAAGTAAATATTGATGAGTCAACAGAGTCCCTTTTAGTAGAAGGGTCAAGAGTAATCGAGGAGTGGAGTAACATTTCGGGTGTAATTAAATCGCTATCTCTTGTAGTAAATCTTACTCCTGTTCCCCCGGAGGGGGTTTCAGAAATTAAATTTACAAGGGAAGAGTGGAAAATTCTTAGAACTGTTGACGGAAAGAAATCAGTAAAGGAAATCGCGGAAGAGTTAAAACTTGCTGATTTTGAAGTAAGCAAGATTATATATGGGCTCATTGCTTCAGGGCTTGTTGAAAAAGTAAGTGAAGGCGTTGTTTCAGGGACAGAGCTTTCCGTAAGACTTAAGCCCGAGTTTTACCTTGTCGAAGAGGCAGTATATGTTGATCCACAGTTGCTTGAAGAATGGAAAACACAATATGAATTAAAAATGATAGAGAAAATTGTGCTGCATCTCAAAGGCAGTAAAGACATTATTATTAACGTGAAACCGAAGAATAACCTTGTTGGACTAATTCTTATCCCTGAAGAAATAGCATCAGAACTTGAGATAAAGGAAAAAGATAAAATATTTGTGGAGCCATTGAAATAACGAGGGAAATATGAGCTATGTACCACTTTTTTTGGCAATAGCAATGTTGGTTTTATTTATTAAAGATGGTTTTGTTGTTCCCATGAGACTTAAGAAACAAGGGAAAAAACCACCACCAAGCCAGTTGGCACTTGTTCTTGTTGAAATAGCTTTTCTTTCTTTCTTCCTTGTTTTATTTGCAAGGTCCAGATAATACTTAAATTGTGATTTAGAAGTCGAATTTAACAAACGTGCTTCACTCATATTAAATATTTTTGTTAGAATTTTAGCTATTTATAATTAAGCTTTTTGTATATTTTGCATGTAATCTTTATCTTGATTCTACCAAATATATTGTTCACTTATCAAATTATAAAAAGACTTTCTTAAGTAACTTTTTTAAGTTATTTTTGAGTAACGAAAATACATAAGTCGAAATTCACAGGAATAATTGAAAGGCTTTTTACGATAATTGTTAAATGTTTTCTATAATAGTTTGTCCTTTGATATGAATCATAATTGCGAAGAAGTTTCAAGGAAAAAAATATTTTTCTTGTACCATATAGGTAGGTTTTTTAAAGAATGGAATATTTTATAAGCATCTGTTTCATGTTATCGATTTTTAATGTTTTTGGTATTGACAATATTCTCGTTTTCTGTAAACTTAGTTAGATTTAAAATTTGAAAGGAGGCGATTTTCTGGCAGCTTGCCAGGAGAGCACAGTGGCTGAAGTACATAAAAGACAAAACGAAAGTTTGGAAGAAATGCTTAAAAGATTCCGTAGGGAATGTGCAAAAGATGGTGTTTACACCGAGATTAAAAAGCGAAGGTATTACTTACCACCCAGCGTGAAAAAAAAGCAAAAAGAAGCAAAGAAGAGGTAAATAAACAATAATAATAGGCAGGTTTTCCTGCCTGTTATTTTATTTAAGGCTTTGGGAGGTTTCAATGGCATTAGGGGCAATGAATAAAAGGACTAGAGTTGTTATTTTGACAGGTGCTTTTATAATAAAAGGAGACGTTACTGTACCGACTAACATGAGATTTTCTGATGCCTTAAATAGATTTTTGAAAGACCTTCAGTTTCTTGCAATTGTTGATGTTGAAACCTTTGATAGTAGAACCGGAAGTATGCTTGAAAAAAGAGATTTTATGCTTGTTAATAAGGAGCAAATAATAGCAATAGCCCCAATTGATTAGTTTTATTTTTCTTTTAATGCTCTCTTAACTTCTTCAATCTTAGGTTCTATTTCGATTGGCACACTTACTGCCTTCATTGCACTATCAATATCTTTTAGACCATTGCCAGTTATTAAGACAACTACTTTAGAATCTCTTTTTATCAATTTTTCTCTTAATGCTTTGAGCAAACCTGCAAAAGCTGCAACTCCTGCAGGCTCAGCAAAAATACCCTCGCCTTCACCTAAATATTTAATGGCGGAAAGTATTTCAGAATCAGATACTTTAACACCAAAGCCTTTTGAATTTCTTATGTCCCTCATCGCCATTATTCTGTTTCTTGGAATTCCAACAGCAATGCTATCTGCTATTGTGTGTGGCTCTACAAATTTCACTTCAGAGTTTTCATTTAATGCATCGACTATTGGAGAGCATCCTTCTGCTTGAACTGCAACAAGTTTTGGGGTAGAATCAATTATCCCAAGATTGTATAAGTCTTTGTATCCCTTTGCAACTCCTGAAATTATACAGCCATCTCCCACGGAGACAAAAACATAATCGGGAACATTGAAATTTAATTGTTCTGCTATTTCAAGAGCAACTGTTTTTTTGCCTTCGACCATATAGGGATTGAAAGCAGTATTTCTATTATACCATCCAAATTCCTCAGTTGCCTTTATGGATAGGTCGAATGCTTCATCGTAACTGCCTTTGACTGCGAATACTTTTGCCCCAAAGATAAGAAGCTGTGCAATTTTTGCTTTTGGAGCAGTTCTAGGAACAAAAATAAATGATTTTAAACCGGTAGAAGCAGAAGCGCCGGCAAGAGAAGATGCCGCATTGCCAGTAGAGGCACAAGTAACAGAATCGTTATCTAGCTCTCTTGCTTTTACTATTGCAATCGCAGATGCCCTATCTTTCAAGGAGGCAGTTGGATTTCTTCCATCGTCTTTAATCCACAGGAAATTCATATTTAGTTTTTCTCTTATTCTTCGAGCCTCATAAAGAGGCGTCCAACCAACTTTAAGTGGGCCAATGAAAGAGTAATTATCTATTGGTAATAATGGCAAGTACCTCCACATTGAAAAATTATTATTGTTTTTCAAATAATCTTTTGATAAGATTTTTCTAATTTCATCATAGGCATAATGGACCTCAAGGATTCCATCATATCCACAATGAGGACAACAGTACTTAACTTCTCCAGGATCGTATTCTCTATTGCATAACAAGCATTTTAACTTAGTGACATAACTCATTATTTTTCCTCCCTTGAAAAAGGTAAGCCGAGCTCTTTTGGGACGCCTATATGTTTAAATCTAACAATAAGAGTTGCTATTACAACAACAATAAATGTGAGCAAGTAGGGCTGCATCGAGAGAAGAGAAGACGGAATTGTAGTACCAGAAGCCTGTAAAAGAAATTGCAGTGAATCTATGCTTCCAAAGAGATATGCTCCGAAAACCGCATTAAGTGGATCCCACATTGCAAATATAACCAATGCTACCGCTATCCAACCTCTTCCTGCAGTTATGCCATCAAGCCAGAATGGTGCATATCCAATTGTAAGGTAAGCACCACCTGCGCCTGCTAAAAGTCCTCCGAAGAATGTCCAGAAGTATCTTGTAGCAAATACATCTACTCCCATGGCATCAGCTGCAGTTGCGTTTTCTCCCGTAGCACGCAAATGGACTCCTATCTTAGTTTTATAGAGCACATACCACATAGAAGCTGCAAGAATATAGGAAAAATATACAATGATATCTTGCTTAAAGAAAATTGGTCCAATTATTGGAATTCTCGAAATTATGGGGATTGATATTTTGGAAAAACCCACTTTTAATTGAAAATTGACGAATTTTTGTCCGTAGAAATTTGTAATTCCTAATCCGAAAATTGTTAATGCCAAACCGCTAACTACTTGTTTTCCACGTAGTGTGATGGTTATAAAAGCGTGAATAAGCGCGACTAAACCTCCTGCAATCATTCCTGCAAGGAAACCAAGATAAGGATTCTTTGTTGTGTATGCAACAACAAAGCCAAAAAAAGCTCCTACAATCATCATACCTTCGATTCCAAGATTCATAACGCCAGATCTTTCGGTAAATATTTCTCCAATGGTTGGAAACAAAATAATAGTTCCAGATCTTACAGCAGTAAAGATAAGATTAGTCAAAATTGTTACAAGCGAAGGTGCTAACATTATTAAGTCCTCCCTCTTTTAAAATGAATGGAATAGCGTAAAAGAATCTCACTTCCAATAAGTGCAAACAAAATAGAACTTTCAATTACTGAAACTATTCCAAAGGGTACTTGCATTGTAATTTGAATCTGATATCCTCCCGCGGATAAAGCTCCCAAAAGAAGAGAAACAAAGATTGCAGCAAATGGTTCAAGATATGAAAGCCATGCTGCAATAATTGCTGTGTATCCATAATCAGGGTTTATTTCAATTTGCAACAAATGAATAACGCCAGAGATTTGTGCCATACCAGCAAGACCTGCGAGGGCTCCACTGATAAGCATTGCAATGACAATATTTCTTTTAACATTTATACCTGCATAAAGAGCAGCTTGTTTGCTCCCGCCAATTATACGCGTTTCGTACCCAAATTTAGTTTTCTTAATAATAAACCAAACAACGAAAGCAGCTATTATGCCAAAGACAAGCCCAAGATGAACCCTTGAATTTGGTATAATCTTGTATAATTGTGCATTATCAGCAAAGGTTTTGGAGAGAGGAAATCCATGGCTTCTAGGGTCTCTCCAGTGTCCATACATTAAATATTTTAGAAAATAAAGAGAGACATAGTTTAAGAGAAGAGTTGATATTACTTCATTTACTTCCCAATATGCTTTTAGTAAAGCAGGTATTAACGCCCAGAAAGCTCCTCCAGCTAATCCCGCGACTGTCATAATTATAAGTAGCAATGGTTTTGGAAGATTGGAAGAAATGAAGAGGGCAAAATATGAGCTTGCAACTGCCCCAATTATGTATTGACCGTAAGCTCCGATATTCCAGAAATTCATTTTAAATGCAATAATCAACCCAACTGAAATTAAAATTAGAGGAGTTGCAAAAACAAGAGTCTCTGTGAATGTGTATTTGCTTCCGAACGAACCGACTAATATAGCCTTAAAAGCAGTAAATGGATTTATTTTAGCTAATGCTATTACAATCGCTCCTACAAGTAAGCCTAATATTACAGAAAGCAAAGGAACTAGAATTCGCAATTTTTTAGAAATATTTTCTCTTTTTTCAAATCTAATCATCTTCGGTTTTTCTCATATTGTTGCAGCTTTGGAGCCGCCCATCATTAAACCTATCTCATTAATTTCAGCATTTTTGCCTTCAAATATTCCTACAATCTTGCCATCGTACATTACCCCAATCCTATCCGCAATCATTAGCAATTCATCAAGATCTTCAGAGATTAAAAGTACTGCAGTGCCTTTATCCCTTGCTTCTATAAGTTTCTTCCGTACAAACTCAGTAGCTCCAATGTCTAAGCCCATTGTTGGATGAACAGCTATTAATAAAGTAGGTTTCTCCACTATCTCGCGTGCAAGTAACAATTTTTGCATGTTACCACCTGAAAGAAGTTTAACAGGAGCATCTCTTTTTGGAACAGAAATATTAAACTCATTTATTAGGTTACTGGAGAACTTTTCTGCCTCAACATAATTTACTAAAAATTTATTTCCAACGGGATTTCTTTTATAACAGCGCAGAATTGCGTTCTCTATTGAAGATAATGTAGCAACGAGTCCTGTGCGTAAACGATCAGATGGTATATAGTTAACTTTTCTATTTAACACTTCGTTTGGAGCCATGTTTGTTATTTCTTCTTGGTCTAAAATGACTTTGCCGGAAGAAGCTTTTCTAATACCAGTTATTATTTCTGCAAGCTCCTCTTGGCCGTTTCCTGCCACTCCTGCGATTCCAAAAATTTCACCGCTCATTACAGCCAAGTTTACACCTCTTAGTATTTTCATTCCTCTATTATTATAACCTTCAAGTTTTTCTATCTTTAAAACCTCTGTTTTATGGTCAACTGGTTTTCTATCAAACCTGGAAAGCACTTCTCTTCCAACCATCATCTGGGCAAGGTCGTTTTCAGAGGTATTATTTTTATTCACGGTACCAACAACTTTACCTTTTTTTAGAACAGTGATCCTGTCGGAAATGCTTAAAACCTCTTCAAGCTTATGACTAATAAATACTATTGATTTATTATCGGCTTTAATTTTATTTATTATTGAAAAAAGTGAGTCAATCTCCTGAGGAGTAAGAACAGCTGTGGGTTCATCCAAGATGAGAACGTTTGCCCCTCTATAGAGCATTTTTATTATCTCAACCCTTTGTTGTTCGCCTACCGAAAGCTGCCAAATCTTTGCCGAGGGACTAATAGCAAGATTATACTGCTCTGAAATGTCTGTTATTTTTTTGTTAATGGTGTTAGTATTTATGGCAATTCCCTGCTTCTGAAAACCAAGAACAATGTTTTCGGTGACTGTTAACGTATCTACAAGCATAAATAATTGATGTATCATGCCAATTCCAAGTTTCATTGCGTCGAGAGGAGAATTAATAGAAGCAATCTTGCCATTTAAATAAACTTCTCCCTCATTGGGATAATATATACCGTCAAAAATGTTCATTAGAGTTGTTTTACCGGCGCCATTTTCACCCAAAAGAGTATGTACTTCGCCTTCGTAAAGGTCGAAGTTAATATGGTCATTGGCGAGAACGCCAGGAAAATGCTTAGTTATGTTTTTAGCTTCAAGTACTACTTTTCCCATTTCACCTTTGCAATCAATTTATAAAAAATAAGCCCCGTTACACATTGGAAATGGGGCTTAAGAACTAAACTTAGGAACCGCTCTTAGGGATTGTTCCTACAACTCCCTGTACAAACCATTGCAAGCTTAGCTGGTCTGCATCAGACAGTCTTTCTCCAGCCTTCACCATAAGTTTACCACTCTGATCATAAATTGGCCCATCAAATGGATCGTATTTTCCATCAAGAATATCTTGCTTTCTTTTATTAACATAGTCCTGAACATTGGCAGGAACAAATGAAGCCATTGGTGCTAAATCAACTATACCATCTACCATGCCTCCCCAGTAGGAATCAGATTTCCATGTTCCGTTGTGAACTTTCTCAAGTACTTGTTTATAATAAATACCCCAATGCCAAATACGAGAAGTTAATACTGCTTTAGGAGCAGCCCCTGACATATCATTATCGTATCCAATTCCGTATTTGCCTGCTTTTTCTGCTTCAACTAGTGGAGCAGGATCATCTACACCACTTGCAATGACATCAGCGCCGCTTGCCAAGAAGGTATCTGCAGCTTGTGCCTCTTTTGTAGGGTCAAACCAGGAGTTTGTATAAATCACATGAACTTCAGCTTTTGGATTCACTTCTCTTACGCCGATCGTAAAAGAGTCAATCTCTCTTATAACTTCCGGAATCGAAAATGGAGCAACAAAACCAATGTAGTTTGTCTTTGTCATCATTCCTGCGACGAGCCCTGACAGGTAGTCGGGTTGTTCCATTCTCCCAAAATAGTTACCCATATTTTCCAGAGATTTGTATCCTGAGCAATGCTCAAATATTACGTCTGGATAATCTTTTGCAACATTGTAGGTTGGATCCATAAAGCCAAAGCTAGTTGTGAAAATAACCTTGTAACCCTGATTTGCATAGTCTCTAAGGACTTTTTCACACTCAGACCCTTCAGGTACGTTTTCTGAATAAGCTGTTTGAACGTAGGAAAGCTGTTGTTCAAGGTAAAGTCGTCCGTCATCATGTGCTTGAGTCCACCCTCCATCATTGCGTGGGCCGACATAAACAAATGCCACTTTGATCTTCTCCTCAGGTTTAGCCTCTTTAGGAGCACATCCTGCAAATACTGATGCAGTCAAGATTACTAAAAGTACTAGTGTTAATACTTTTAGTCTTTTGTTCATACACGCCTCCTCTTTATTTTTATTAATTATTCAGGAATTCTCTTCTATATCATTATTAACCAATACATTCTAATATAAATAATATTAAAGTCAACGAGTACCTGAAGCTCGTCTGTTAACCTAAAAACAACTTTTTACAAATCTTCCGTATCCCTTCTTGTTAAGAACGCCTAAACTATCATCAAAAACAACCTCTCCACGAACCATTGTCTTTTTAATCTTTCCAGTTAATTCGTAACCCGCAATAGGTGAGTATTTGCCTTTACTTTCAATTCTGACTGGATCAACGATCCATTTTTCATAAAGATCAATAAAAGTGAAATCAGCATCTGAGCCAATCTGTATAGTCCCTTTTCGCGGATAAAGTCCATATCGCCTTGCAGTGTTTTCAGACATTATCTCTTTAATTCTTAATAGGTCGATTTTGGAAGAATTGTAACCAAAAGAAAACATTATTGGAGCCATTAACTGTGTTCCTGGTATTCCGGCGTAGTTCTCCCAAAAATTACTTTTATTTTTTTCTTCAGGGTATTTTGCCGCTGCGTGGTCACTTGCAACAAAGTCAATTGTGCGATCTTTAATGCCCTCCCATAAAGCTTTTCTATCTTCCTCTTTTCGTACGGGTGGGGAAGTTTTTAAGATGGCTCCGATATTTTCATAGTTTTCTGAAGTAAAAAGAAGAAAATGAGGACAGGTTTCTGTTGTAACGTCCACATTTTGTGCTTTAGCCAATTTTATGATCTTTAAACCTTCTGCTGAAGACAAATGAACAACATGAAGCTTATTTCCAACTTTTTTAGTGATGCCAACTACAGTCCATATTGCAACTGGCTCAGCTTCATAAACTCGTCCCTCACTCCAACTATTAGGGTCGTTACGTCCGATGGACTGCAAATATCTTGAATAATAATCTACAAGATCATAATCTTCTGCATGAACTCCGCAGACAAGATTTAGCTCTTTTAATTCCCTGAAAGCCTTATCCATAAATTCCACTGGCATACGGGGATACAACTCCATTCCTGATATTGTGTAGAATTTTATTCCTACAACGCCTTTGTCACCGAGATCTCTCAGAGCTTTCTTGTACTCTAACGATTCTATTTGTGATGGAGTTATACCTCCCCAAAAAGCAAAGTCAACGTAAGCTTTCTGGCTTATTATATCAAGTTTATTATCAAAGTTTTTCCCATTTATTACAGGTGGAATTGAGGTGCAAGGCATATCAATAACCGTAGTAATTCCACCGGCTGCTGCGCTTCTTGTCCCGGTTTCAAAATCCTCTCTTTCTGTAAACCCCGGGTCGTCAAAATGCACATGAGGATCAATGAATCCTGGCATAACAACATTTCCTGAGGCGTTAATCTCCTTCTCGACTTCAAAGCCAGAGTGATTGTAAGGAAAAATGAATTTAATCTTGCCTTCCTCAATATAAATAGTAACTTCTTCTAATTGATTATCCTGTTTGACTGCAAAACCGTTTCTGATTCTTATCATATTAATCCTCAACAAACAATGGTACAAAAACAAACTTGTCAACGTCAACCAAGCCTTTGTCTGTAATTTTAAGTTTGGGAATTACTGGTAAAGCCATGAATGCAAGCGTCATAAATGGGTCTTTAGCAGTGACTTTATTATGGGTTTTTACGACTTCATGGAGGGTTTTAAGTAAATGCGCGACTTCATTTAAGTGTCTGTTCGTCATTAACCCTCCGTATGGTAAAGCAAGGGAAGCTAACACTTTACCATTTTTTGCAACTGCAATTCCGCCACCCATTGCCTCAAGCTGAGCTATTGCTAATAGCATATCTTTGTCATTTTCCCCAGCAACGATAATATTGTGTGAATCGTGAGCGATTGAAGTTGCAAAAGCCCCGTATTTTAGGCCTAGACCATGCAAAAAACCACAGAATACATTTCCGGTTGCACGGTGTCTTTCAAATACAGCAATTTTAATTAAATCCCTTTTCACATCTGATATAACAAATCCCTTTTCAACTTTTGGCTCAATTATGATTTCATCAGTAATTACAGAGTCTGCTTTTAAGCCTATTACTCTGATTTTACTCCCTGATTTTTTAATCCGGAGGTTCTCGAAAGTAACCTGTTTTAAGTTTATAGTATTTTTGACTGCATCGTCATGGGAAGGAATATCTATTGTGAAGGTAGGTTGGCCTTCTTTCGCGATGATTTCACCATCTTTCATTACTACTCCAATATTGAGGATATCCTTGAATATCACTAGATCTGCATTATAGCCTGGTGCAATTCCTCCCCTTCTAACAAATCTGAAGAATATAGATGGATTAAGTGTTGCTAAACGAATCGCGAGTGGTAAGGGGACTCCGTTTTTTATAAGGATTGAAATACCATAGTTAATATGTCCTTCAGTCAGTAGGTCTTCAGGATGTTTGTCATCTGTGCAGAGAAGCATTCTGTGTTTCGTTTTATCGTTTAAGATTGGTAGTAATCTTAATACATCTCTTGTTACTGATCCTTCCCTCATCATTATGTACATTCCTTTGGAAATTTTTTCTCGGGCTTCATCAGGCTTTGTGCACTCGTGGTCAGCTTGAATGCCGGCACTTAGGTAGGCATTTAGGTCATTGCCAGTTAGACCGGGAGCATGCCCATCAATGATTATGCTTTGGAATTCCAATATTTTTTCAAGCATATCTTGATTTCCGCTTGTCACTGCTGGAAAGTTCATTACTTCTGCTAATCCTAAGATCTTGCTGTTTGATTTTAAAATTGAAAGGTCTTCTGCATAAAGAGTAGCACCTGACGTTTCAAAATTTGTTGCTGGCACACAGCTCGAGGCAAGAAAGAAGAAATCAACAGGTAAATTTTTTGAAGCATTTATCATGAACTGGATGCCCGGAATACCTGCAACATTTGCCACTTCATGGGGGTCTGCAATTACTGCAGTGGTTCCAAGTGGGGCTATTGCAAGAGCTAACTCTCCCGGGATAAGCATTGTACTTTCAATGTGCATGTGTGAATCAATAAAAGATGGTGAAACGTAAGCACCATTGGCATCAAAGATTCTTTTGCTTTTACTGTATTTCCCGATTCCCGCAATGAAACCTTTGTATATCGCAATATCTCCTTCTTCTATCTCTTCGTTAAATACATTTATGATTTTTCCGTTTTTAATGATTAAGTCTGCCTCTTTAGAGCCTTTTGCTACATTTATTAATCCGGAAAGTTGCTCCAAAGTGATTTGCTTATTTATCATTGGATTTTCTCCCAGAATCTTTTTGAAACTTCTTTTGATTTTGCAAGTATCTCTTTTTCATCAAAAACCTCTATAATTCTATTTTTGAGAATAAATTTACCGTTAGCAACAACATCCTTAACATGATTCTCTCTTATTCCGAAAATTAGATGAAAGAAGAAATTTTCATCATTAATTGGAGTTGGAGGATAATACTCGAGAGTAACAAAATCTGCATAAGCTCCTTCCTTGATAATGCCAAATTCCTTCTCAAAGAATTTATTAAATATCTTTTTATTATTATTAAAGAGCATTTTTCTGGCAAGCATACTTCCTGATTGAGGGTCTTTATATGCAAATTTAGGCAGAATATAGGCAACTTTTACAGATTCGAGCATAGAGGGAGTGTACCCATCTGTCCCAAGCCCTACGAGAACTCCCTGTTTATCCATTTCAAGAATTGGTGCAGCTCCTACGGCATTGTTCATGTTTGATTCAGGGTTATGAACGACAATTGTTCCGTTATTTTTTAAAATCTCAATTTCATTTTCGTTAATATGAATGCAATGTACAGCAACTGACTTATTTCCAAGTATTCCGAAATCATTAAGCCTTTCCACTACTCTTTTACCATATTTGTTAAGTGAATCTTTAAGGTCTTCGGGTCCTTCTGCGACATGGATGTGAAAACCTGTACCTGTTCCAGAAATCAATGATGCGCTTTCTTCCAATGTTTTATTACTTAATGTGAGAGATGCATGCATTCCAAAAAGCGAGTTAACAAAATCAGTATTTTTAGGTTTTTTTATAAATCTAATATTCTCTTTGATTGATTTTTTCCTTGCTTCTTCCCCTCTTCTATCAGACGTTTCAAAAGCAAGTATTCCTCTTATTCCACTTTCAAGAATTGCTTTTTCTATAATATCAAGGCTGCCGTCTATTAAACCAAAAGACGCATGGTGATCTATAATAGCAGTTGTACCTGCTTTTATTCCTTCAATAATCGGTACGACTGCGCTGTAATATATTTCTTCCTCTGAAGAAATGGCAAGATCAAGCTTCCACCAAATTTTCTCAAGAATTTCACCGAAGGTTTTTGGAGAAGCTCCGCCAAAGCCAAAGCCTCTTGCAAAAGTACTGTACAAATGCATATGAGTATTTAAAAGGCCTGGAATAATAAGAGCACCTTCCATGTTTATGTGTTCTGATCTTTTAAATTCCTTCAAAATATCATTTGTGTAGCCAACTTTTGCTATTTTACCGTCTTCTACGGCAATTGCTCCACCTTCAATGTATGGATTATCAGGGTTTTGCGTAATTATGTTAGCGTTTATAAAAATTACCATATACCCTCCTTTTTAAAGTATTTCTATGTTGTATTTTTCAATTACAACTGAAGGCTCACCTTTAATGAACTCGACAACTTTCGAAAGAGTAGAGTTTAGAAAGCTTTTCTCAGTGTTAACAGATACAATTGCGAAACTTGCCCACCTGTATGAATCTAAGTCTGCATATTCTGCAACTAAGACATTGAATCTTTGCCTTACTCTTGTAGTGAGACTAAGACAAACCTGTCTTTTGTCCTTGAGAGAAAATGAATTTGAAATACCAATCCTGATTGTACAAACTCCAATAAGCATCAGAAGTAAGCTATTTCCGATTCTTTATCAAAAAGATGCGTATTTTTCATATCAACAAAAAGTTCAATCTTCTGACCTATATGGTAATCTTGAGATGCGCTTGCTCTTGCAATTGCAAGCGTGTCGTCTAACTTGAAATGGATAAACGTTTCTGACCCCATTAACTCAATAAAGTCAATTTGTGCCTCAATTTTTTGGAAATTCTCAGGGATGGTAGTACCGATATCTTCCTTTGTATAGAAGTCCTTTGGCCTAATTCCAAGAATTGCATCTTTTGATTTCAAGTCAGAGCTTTCAAGTATTTTAACTTGTTCTTTCATCAATTTTAATTCAGTATCTTTTACATTTGCATAAATATTATGTTCTTCTCTCTTAATTGATGCTTCAAAGAAATTCATTGGCGGAGTGCCTACGAATCCTGCAACAAATTTGTTTTGTGGATGGTCAAAAACATCTTTAGGTCTACCTATTTGCTGAATTAAGCCTTTATTCATAACGACAATTCTATTGCCGAGAGTCATTGCTTCAACTTGATCATGAGTCACGTACACTGTTGTCACATTAAGAGTATTGTGAAGCTTGATCAGTTCTCCTCTTGTTTGTGCTCTTAACTTCGCGTCAAGATTTGAGAGTGGTTCATCCATTAAGTATACTTTTGGATCTCTTACAATAGCTCTTGCGAGTGCGACTCTTTGTCTCTGACCCCCTGACAGCTCTTTTGGTTTTCTGTGTAACAGTGATTCAAGGCCTAGCATGTTTGCAACTTCTTTTACTTTTTTATCAATTATATCTTTTGGGGTTTTTCTAAGTTGCAGACCGAATGAAATGTTTTGATAAACATTCATATGAGGATAAAGTGCATAGTTCTGAAAAACCATTGCGATATCTCTATCTTTTGGAGGGACATCATTGACTAATTTGTCCCTAATATAAATTTCACCTTCAGTTGGGTCTTCAAGGCCTGCAATAATTCTGAGGGTGGTTGTTTTTCCACATCCAGAAGGGCCAAGGAGAACAATGAATTCTCCGTCAGGAACTCTTAAATTGAAATTTTCAACCGCAGAGAAATTGCCAAACTTTTTGGTGACATTTTTTAAGACTACCTCAGCCATTTTTCCACCTCTCAAATTATTATTTAGTGCAATTATTTTTTTAAATTATATACTTTGAATAGAATATATCAAAAGTTTTAAAAATAACAAAATTAGAAGGGGAAAAAATGGAAAAAGAAAAATTGTTTCTATGGCTCCACATGCATCAACCCGATTATTATGACCCAATTCTTCAGGTTCAAATTCTACCTTGGGTAAGAAGAGGAGCTCTTAAGGGATATCAATTAATCCCAAGACTTCTTTCCAAGACTTCTTTTAAGTTGAATGTTAATTTCTCTGGGATTCTTTTGGAGCAACTTTTACATTATGAAAGTTTAAAGTTTATTGATTTATACGAAGGATATGAAAATTTTGAAGCAAAGTATATGACTGATGGTGAAATAGCTTTTGTGATAAAAAACATGATTCCGGAGAATCCATGTTTTTCAAAAAGAAGTGAAATACTACATGAAAAAAAAGTGAAAGGCGAAAGATTAAACCTGCAAGACATAATTGATGCGCAGGTTTTGTATAAGCTTTCCGCGTTTGCTCCATTAGATGATTTAGTTTTTGAGCTTTTGAAAAAGGGTAAGAACTTCACAGAAGAAGATAAGAATAATCTTATCGGTCTTGAAAGAAGGACTTTAACTAACATTATTCCTCTTTATAGAGAGCTTGCTGGCAAAGGCCAAATTGAACTTACTTTTACTCCTTATCACCATCCTATTCTTCCGCTTCTTATCGATTTTGAAAACGCAATGAAAAGCAAAACAAGCGAAGTATTGCCGCAGGTTAATTCAAACCTGATTGAAGATGCAAGAGAACATATCAGGAGCGGGATTGAGATTTTTGAAAATGTGTTTGGAGTAAAACCCTCTGGAATGTGGCCATCAGAGGGAAGCATCTCTCAAGAAGTATTCGATCTTTCCAAAGAATATGGAATTAAATGGATTGGAAGCGACGAGCTGGTATTGAAGAAAACTTCTACCACAGCACAAGGCGTGTATACAATCAATGGCATTAAAGGGTTTTTTAGAAGTCATGAAGCCTCCGATAGAATTGGTTTTATTTACAATAAAGTTGATGCTTTTAAGGCAATAGAGGATTTACAGGCTTTCTTAAAACAGCAAGAATTGTTGGTTTTAATTATTGATGGAGAAAATCCCTGGGAATATTATCCCAACTCGGGTGTTGAATTTTTGGGCAATCTTTTTGAAAAGTTTGGAAAGTATTCAATTCTGGGGGGCGAAGTTGAGACTTCTCGTGAAGTACAGGAGTTATCACCAGGTTCATGGATTAATGGAAACTTCGATACCTGGATTGGAAATATTGAAAACAATACTGCATGGACCTATCTTATAAGTGCAAGAAACGACCTCAGGCACAATAGAGCTTCTGTTGACGAACTGCTTAAAGCTGAAGGAAGTGATTATTTTTGGTGGTATAGTAACTATCACAAGCATGAAGCAAATGGAGTATTTGATGAGCTTTTTAGGCATCGCCTCATAAAAGCTTACCAAGTTGCAAACGTTAAAGTCCCAGAGTATCTTTTTATTCCCATTAAAAATAGATGATTATTCCAATTGCAATATAATATAGGAGGAGGAATATTTTATGCCTGAATTAAGAAGAGACCCTACAACTGGTAGATGGGTTATTATTGCTATAGAAAGAGCTTCCCGCCCATCTGATTTTACTAAACAGGAATTAGGAGCACAAGTAAATACGGAAAACTGCCCTTTTTGCGAAGGAAAAGAAGATAAAACTCCCCCTGAAATTACTGCCTTAAGGAAAGAGGGGACTTTTCCTAATACCCCTGGGTGGGAAGTTAGGGTGGTTCCTAATAAATTTCCAGCATTAAAAATAGAAGGAGAAATTGAAAGGAAGGGAGTAGGAGTATACGATTTAATGAATGGAGTAGGTGCCCATGAGGTGATTATTGAGTCTCCTGATCATTTCAAATCTTTTGAGTCGCTACCCCTGCATCAGATTGAAAATGTAATTTGGGTTTTCAGAGATAGGTTTTTGGACTTGAGAAAGGACCCAAGGCTAAAGTATATTTTGATCTTTAAGAATAGGGGAAAGAAAGCAGGTGCCTCGCTCGAGCATCCCCATTGCCAGCTTATAGCTACTCCGGTTCTTCCTGATGTAGTTAAGCAGGAACTTGAAATGAGTTTAAGATATTATCAGTATCGGGAGAGGTGCGTTTACTGCGATATTATTTTCCAGGAGAAAGAAGAAAAAATCAGAATAATTACTGAAAATGATGAATTTATCGCCTTTACCCCCTTTGCTTCAAATGTTCCTTTTGAAATTAACATTATGCCTAAGGAGCATTCCTCTGACTTTTCTCAAATAAAAACACACGAGGTTAAAAATCTGTCTGAAATTCTGCAGGAAACCTTTAGTATGTCAGAGAGAACTATCCCAAAAATTCCTTATAACTTTTATATCCACACTGCACCTCTGGACAACCTGAGTATTTCATACTACCACTGGCATATTCACTTTGTACCACGCTTGACAGAAGTAGCAGGTTTTGAGTGGGGTTCAGGGTTTTATATCAATACGATGCCGCCCGAGAAAGCGAAGGAATATTTAGTTTCAGAAAAAGAGGAATCTACATGAGGATCGGAATTGTTGCAAGTGAAGGAGTCCCTTTTTCCAAGACTGGAGGACTTGCTGACGTTTCTGGTTCTCTTTTTAAGGAATTTGCAAAATTAGGTCATAAAACCTATTTCTTTCTGCCTTATTACAGGAATACAAAAGGAGTATTTGATGATTTCGATGATTCATATGAATTTTCAATTAAAATTGGTGAGAAAATATTATCAGGATGCGCTTTGATAAAAGAATATTATAAAGATGCCAGAGTTGTTTTAATTCAGCAGGATGAATATTTCGATAGAAGATCTTTATACGGAGAAGCTGGCATTGATTATGCTGATAATGGAGAAAGATTCGGATTCTTTTCAAAAGCTATACCATACATAATCAGTGGAATGAAGCTTAACATTGAAGTCTTGCATCTTAATGATTGGCAGACTGGATTGATCCCTATTTTTTTAAAGGATCATAATTTGGACATTAAAACATATTTCACCATTCATAATCTTGCATACCAAGGAAATTTCGATCCAATTATTCTCCGTGAATTGAGTATTGATTATGATTATTTCAATATTGATGGTTTAGAATTTTACGGCAAAGTTAGCTTTATTAAAGCTGGGATTGTATATTCTGACATGATTGGTACGGTAAGCCCTTCATATGCAAGTGAAATCAAAACAGAGAAATTTGGTGAGAACCTGCATGGAATATTAAAAACAAAAGGAAACAGCCTTCACGGCATACTTAACGGGGTTGATTATGATGTTTGGAACCCTGTATCAGATAGTTATATATATCAGAGATATTCTATTAGTGAAATCGAAAGAAAAGAAGTTAATAAGATGAAGTTGGTAAAAGAGCTTGGACTTTTGGACGCGAAAGTGCCTTTGTTTGGAATTGTAGGTAGAGTTGCTTCTCAAAAAGGTTTTGATATCCTTACTGAAGCGCTCACAGATTTTTTGAGGGAAAATGTAAATTTTGTTATACTCGGAACTGGCGATAAACAATTGGAGCTATCTCTTGAAGCTCTTTCTAAACTATATCCTGACAAATTTAAACTGATCCTCGGATTTAGCGAAGAACTTGCCCATAAAATATATGCTTCTTCTGATTATTTTGTGATGCCTTCAAAATATGAGCCTTGCGGTCTTGGCCAATTAATTGCTTTGCGATACGGTACCCTTCCAGTTGTCCATGCAGTCGGAGGCCTTAAAGATACTGTTGATAACTATAATGAATACACTAATTGTGGAAATGGGTTTTCTTTTGAAGAATACTCAAGTTACGAGCTTTATAAATCTTTGTCTAAAGCAAAGGAATTTTTCTTTAGCAAAGATAAATTTACAAGAACTCAGATAAATGCCATGAACTGTGACTTTTCATGGAATAATTCTGCCTTGAAATATATCAAGTTGTTTGAGGAACTAATTCAGAAATGATAAAGTTTGGGACCTCCGGATGGCGTGGCATTATTGCAGAAGATTTTACCTTCAGAAATGTGCGAATTGCAGTACAGGCAATTGCAGATTATTTAAAAGAAAAAAATGGAGAAAGGATTACAGTAGGTTACGACACGAGATTTCTGTCTGAAGATTTTGCAAAGAATGCTTCCGAAATCCTTGCAGGGAACGGATTAAAGGTTTTTCTTTCAAAGGAAGATGTTCCAACTCCTGTCGTTGCGTTTGAAACAGTCAAAAGCAGGTCAGATGGTGCAGTTAATTTTACAGCATCTCACAACGATTATCAATACAATGGTCTGAAATTTTCTTCTTTAACTGGTGGTCCTGCGCTCCCAGAGGAGACAAAAAGGATTGAAGAACTTGCTTCAATGAATATAGAGGGAGATTTCAAAGAAAAGAAATTTGAACAATGCCTGAAAGAAGGCTTAATAAATTTTTACGAATCAAGTGATTATTTGAGTGGTTTGAGCAGGCTTGTTGATTTTGAGGCAATCCGAAAGGAAAGAAAAAAAATTGCATACGAAGCATTTTTCGGCACAGGGAGAAACTATATTCCAAGGCTATTGGAGAACATCACTGATTTTGTAATGATAAACGGTTATAGAGACCCTTTGTTTGGAAAAATGCACCCGGAACCTATAGAACAAAATCTAAAAAATCTTTCTCAAAAAGTTATTGAAGAAAGAGCTTTTCTTGGAATCGCAACAGATGGAGATGCAGACCGTTTCGGGGCAGTTGATGGAAATGGGATCTATTTCTCACCGAACAAAATCTTGGCTATTATCTATAAATATCTTTTAACTGTTAGAAATATGAAGGGAAATGTTTCTCGCACAGTTTCAACGACAACCTTGCTTGATAGAATTGCAAAGAAACATGGATATCTGGCAATTGAAACCCCTGTTGGATTCAAGTATATCGGGGATACTTTAGTTAGAGGCGAGGCAATATTTGGAGGGGAAGAGTCAGGAGGAGCTTCAATCTCAGGGTGGCTCGCGGAAAAGGACGGAATTCTTATCTCCTCTTTGCTTGTTGAGATAGTTTCGATCACTGGAAAGCCCCTGACTAAATTGTATGAAGAAATAATCAAAGAGTTTGGGGAAATATATACAGAGAGGCTTGACTTTGATTTTAAAGGAGAGCGGGAAGCGGTTGAGGAAAAGCTAAGAGAAAAAGCCAAAGATTTAATTAAGTTTTCGAAGATTTCTTCTTTTAATGAATATGATGGACTTAAATTCATTTTGGGTAATGATGACTGGTTTTTGTTTAGATTTTCAGGCACCGAACCGAAAGTTAGAATATATTTAGAGGCAACAACGAAGGAAAAATTAACTGAACTTGGGGAATTTGCAAGAGCAACCTTATTTGAAACGGCAGATGATAAAGATGAAGTTTGACTTCAGCAATATTCTCAGTGAAAATGTTGAAAATGGCCTATCAAGAAATGAATTAATAAGTTCTGAAGAATTGATTGACGAAGTTAAAAATAATATTTTAGGCAAAATGAACTCTGAATATTTTGCTTTGAAGCTCCCCGGAGTGATGTTAAATGAAATCACCGAAATTGAGACGTATGCAAGGTATATTCAGAGCAATTTTGAAAACTTCGTTGTTGTAGGTATGGGGGGTTCTTCTTTGGGAAACGAGATGCTTCATTTTGGTTTAAAAGGGATCTATTACAACCTGATAAATAAACCGAAGATGTATTTTTTAGATAATATCGATCCTGAATCCACATTAACACTGTTGAATAGTTTAGATTTAGTAAAAACAGTATTCAATATTATTACTAAATCTGGAGATACAACAGAAACTCTACAGAATTTTCTTTTGATAGTACAGGAACTTAAAAAAAGAAACTTGGATTTAAATGAACACCTTGTTTTTACTACCGATCCGAAGAAAGGTTTTTTAAGGAAGAATTCTGAAAAACTTAATGTCAAAACTTTTCCCATATACTCACTTGTAGGAGGAAGATACTCAGTTCTTTCCTATGTAGGTCTTCTTTCTGCTGCAGTTGAGGGAATCGATGTCAGAGCCCTTCTTCAAGGTGCCCATGAATTCCAAAAATCAATTTCAGAAATAAAAGCTAACCAAAATCCTTCATTCTTGTTCTCTCTGTTCCAGTACCTTCTTCTTAAGAAGAAGAGAATTAGAACTACAGTTCTGTTTTCTTATTCCGACGGACTGCGATACCTTGGTGAATGGTACATTCAGCTCTTAGCGGAAAGCATTGGAAAAAGGTACTCAAGAACCCGCAAGGAAATTTTCTCAGGCATTTTGCCTTTCTCTGCCAGAGGAGCTTCTGACCAACATTCTGTTTTACAGCTTTTTATAGAAGGTCCTGCTGACAAGTTGTTTGTATTTATCTGTCCTGAGCAGTATAGATTTGATAATATGATTAGCAGTGATGTTCCTTTTGAAGTTGATAATTTAAAACACTTGCTCAATAAAAAATACTCGGAGCTTATAATAAATGAGTGTAAAGCAACAAAGGCTTCCTTGTCAATGAGCAACAGGACAAATATGTCTATTGTGTTGAAAAGAATAGATGAATTTGAATTAGGAAAATTGATATATTTTTTAGAGCTTTCAGTTATTTCGTTGGGAGAGCTTTTAAACGTCAACCCGATTGATCAGCCAGCTGTAGAATTAGGTAAAAGACTTACTTATGGACTTATGGGAAAAGAGAATTTTGTTCACGAAAAAGAACTTTTAATGAAGACAGATGAAGAAAGTGTCAAGTTTGAGCTGGAATTTTAGGAGACAAATATGAGAAGAAATATTTTTATTACATGCATGATTTTGATAGTAATATCACTTTTTACCGGATATGTTCTGGGAAGCAAAGGCTACTTAATTCCGAATAAAGAGAACTTGCTCATTCAAAAGACTATTTCAATAATTGAGTCTTATTACTACAAACCCGCGGATTTTGAAAGCATCGCTAAAAGTATGGTTGATTCTCTTGGGGATCCCTATACAGCTCTACTAAACCCAGACGAGACAAAAGCGCTTGAGGAAGAAGTCAAAGGAGAATATTATGGAATTGGCATAATCATACAACTGAATGAAACTTACGAGATCCCTGAAATTATCGGAGTTTTTCCTAACTCTCCCGCAGAAAAAGCAGGGATTATTAAAGGAGACCTTATAAAAAGCGTTAATTCTGAAAGTATCAAAGGACTCTCTTTGGAAGAGGCATCACTTAAAATTAAAGGGAAAGCGGGGACTACTATTGACCTTGAGGTTTTGAGAGGAGAAAGTACCATGATTTTCACCGTCGAGCGATCTAAAATTGACATTCCGATTACAGAAGTTAAATATTTTAATGACAATACAATCGGTTATCTTAAGCTTAATCTGTTTTCCGAGGGACTTAACGATAAGGTTGTTGAAAGTATAAACGAATTTAAAAGCAAGAAAGTCAAGGGAGTAATTATTGACTTGAGAGATAACCCTGGTGGTTTACTTACTGAATGCCAGAAAGTTGCATCGAATTTTATACCCTCTGGAGTGCTTGTTTGGACAAGAAACAGAAGTGGAGATTATTCCTCAATAAGCATTAAAGGTACTCAGTTTAGCTTACCCTTGGTTGTTTTGGTGAACGGGGGCTCTGCAAGTGCTTCTGAAATCCTTGCTTCTGCAATAAAATATTATAATGTGGGAAAAATAGTTGGCGAAAAGACTTACGGGAAAGGGTTGATCCAGCAGATTTTCTATTTAAATAATGGTTATTCAATCAAGATTACCGTTGAAGAATATCTTACTCCTGACAAAAGAGAAATAAACGCAATAGGAGTTATCACAGATGTTGAGGTAAAAAACGACCCTACTAAACCTTCTGAGGATTACCAGCTTCAGAAAGCCTTGGAAATATTAGGAGGATAAATTGATTATTGTTATCTCCGGTCCTTCAGGTGTGGGTAAGGGAACTGTTACGCATGAACTTGCACAGAAGGATGAGAAGCTTAAGGTTGCAATAACATACACAACGAGAAAACCACGCACAGGAGAAAAGGATGGTGTAGACTATCATTTTGTTTCCGAGTGTGATTTTTTTAGCCTTCTTAATCAAGGTGCATTTGCGGAGCACTCTGTTGTTCATGGAAATTTCTATGCTACACCACTTGAAGAAATAAATTTAGGCAGGAGTGATAAGAAAGATGTGATATTCCAGATTGACGTACAAGGGGCAAAGAAAATTCGCAATTCCTTTGACGACGCATTGCTAATTTTTTTAATGCCACCGGATATTAATACCTTACTTAATAGGCTGAATTACAGAGGCACAGAAACCGAAGACGACAAAAGTAAAAGAGTAAAAAGAGCACTTGAGGAAATTGAAGAAAGGACCTTTTACGATTACATAGTTGTGAATGATAACCTCGAAAGAACCGTTTCGGAAATCTTAAGTATCATTTATTTTGAAAGAGGGAAAAGAAAAATCAAGTAATGTAGTTAATCGTTATTTCTCTTTTTACTCCATCCCAGATTACTTCAGCTCCGAATGCTTCTGAGATAAATCGAATAGGTATAAAAGTCCTCCCTGGTGGAACAATCTGAGGGGAAACGTCCAATGTGACTTCTTTCCCATTTATTTTAGCTATCTTTTTCCCTACCCACATTTCTATTTTTGTAGATACTAAGTCCACGGTTACTTTTTTTGTAGTTGCATCCCACGAAACTACAGCTCCGAATGCTTCTGATATAAAGCGGATTGGCACAAGAGTTCTTGAAGAAGTTTTGTCAATAAATGGCTTTGCATCCATTGTAAATATCTGATCGTTAATATATGCATCATAGGAGTCAATTTTAAGCTTTATTTTGATACTTTTCGTTTCAGTAATAATGAAAGAAATATAGATAGTTTCTTCATTTCCATTTGCAGAGATTTTTAAAGGAATATTATATGTTTGTGGGGATAAACTATCAGTTTTAATTGAGAAAGAAAGTGTCGTTGAGCCTGAAAAGGATTTGTTTTGAAAAGTGAAGAAACTCGGGCCACTTACATTTCCAGAAAAGGAGTCAAATCCAAAGCTTACGACAGGAAAGCTCCCCTTAATCTGGTATCCTTTGGGGAAACTTCCGAGATTCACTTTTTCACTAAATAGTAGCAAGGGCTTAGAAAGATCTATCATGTAAAGATTTCCTGAACTGTTACCAAGAAATATTGCCTTGCTTGTCTCGGATATTGTTATTGCTGTTGTGTTTGACAGCTCTTCTGAACTGATCTTGTAAAAATTCAAACCATCGGCAGTAGCGAAGATACTGAATCCTAGAACAGAAAAAACAAGCCTTTCTTGTATTGATTCAATTGTCGTGATAAAAGGATTACCTCCGATCACATCGGTTTTTATGAAATTGTTAGATGAATCTCCCTTGAAAAGTCCTATGTTTGTACCAATAAAAAGCTTACCATTAATATACCCTATTGAAGTTACACTGCAGTCCTTTAATATTCTTCTCCATATAGTTGAGCTGTTAATTGAGCTTGCGTAATACAATCCATCCTCAGTTCCAAGGTAAAACCTGTTATTATCTACCTTATAAAATGCGGTTGTTTCAATTGAAGACAGTCCGTTGTTTAATGTCTTAAAGGTATTTCCATTGTCAAAGCTTATATAAAAGCCAGTGCAATGAGAAGCAACATAGAAAGTATTATTATCATAGTATATAGATGAAATATTCGGGCAGTCTACTCTTGAATTTTCAGATACCCAATTTTTTGAGTCCAGGGTCCCGGAGAAAAGTCCTTTTCCGTTTGTTCCTATATAAAAAGTCCCATTAATTAATTTAATGTCAGTTATTTCGACTTCATCTCCTATTCCATTGTTTTTCTCTTTAAATGATTTACCATGGTCTTGTGAAACATAAAGTCCTTTCTTCGTGCCTATCATAATTACTTGATCTTCGACATAAATTATATTTATCTCTCCATTGACTTTGCTGATCAGTGTAGGAAATACCTTTGCTTTTGCGCCTTCTGTAAAAGTCTGAACAAAAGTGAAAAAAAATAAAACTGCCAATATAAATAATATTAATTTTTTCATGTCTAATATTCAATTCTCCTTTTTATTTTGATAAGCAGGGCAAATGCTCCTAAATTCACAACCACTGCAAGAACCATTTGAAATTGGATAAAAATCTGCATTGCGTATCATGTATAAAATTTCAAGCATTCTTTTTTTACCCTTTTCAATAAGAAGTTCATCAATTTCAAAATCAATTTTTTTGGAATGCTTCAGGAAATAGAAAGTAACTTTACCGATTTCTCTGTCTGGAAACAGTTCTTCTACCGCCATTTTGTAAATTAAAGGTTGAAGCAATTCCTCTTCTTTGAAAAGCTGAGGAAGAAAGGTGTTTGTTTTATAATCTATTATAGTGAGCTTTTCGAACTCCTCATCAATTCTGTCAATTCTTCCTTTAATTTCTGTTCCCTCAAGCTCGAAGGAAAATTCTTTTTCAACCAAAAGAGCAGGCTTATATGAAAAGATAGATTTTCTGTAGAAATTTGTTAATATCATTTTTGCTTCCTCTTTTGCTCTTCTTTCCTCTTGAGGATAAGCGTAACCAACTTTTATCCAATGCTTATCGAGCAGTTCCATCAAGTAATTGTATGGTGATTTCCTCAGTTTCTTAAACGAGGTTTCTTCCTTGTAAAATTCTTCCAGTACTTTATGAATTGAATTTCCAAAACTAAAATAACTCCTGGGAGCTGTTGGCAATTCGTCCACGTAGATGAACTTATACCTCATGGGGCATTTGATATAGGTTGAAAGTTTCGAAAAACTTAAATAGAACTTATTTCCTTGTCCCATAGAGTCATAACCTGTTTCTTCAAGTATTCGAGATCTTTGGTATTATCAATTACAACATCTGCCTTTCTAATTTTCTCTAATATATCCATTTGGGCCTGAATTCTTTTACTGGCTTCAGAATTTTCCATTTGTTCGCGCTTTTTAAGTCTATCCATTTGGATGTCTCTGGATACGTAAACGACCCAAACTTTATCCGTGAATCTGTCCCATCCAGCCTCAAATAGGATTGCAGCATCTATTATCAGAATTTTTGCATTTTTATGTAGTTCTATTGATTCACAGAGTTTATTAGTCATTAAAGGGATCATTATATCATTAAGTTTTTTAAGCATTTCCTGTTTTTCAAAAACGATTTCTCCAAGTTTTTTTCTATTGATTTTTCCATTTTTTTCAATAACGTTTCCAAAAGCCTTTATAAGTGATTCAATTGAATGTTGATAATTGGAGTCCTGAATTTCCTTGCCAATATTGTCCATGTCAATAATTTCAGCTCCAAGTTCTTTAAGAATGTTTGAAACAAGGCTTTTTCCTGAAGCTATATTACCTGTAAGTCCAATAATTCTCATAGTTTGGCCTCAAGAAGATTTTTTCCGTGAGAAATATTTACTTCTAAAGGAACTTTAAGCTTCGTTGAGTTTTCCATAATTTCTCTAATAACTTTTGTTGCTTCGTCCGCTTTTTCAATTGGACATTCAAAAATTAATTCATCATGGATCTGCAAAAGCATTTTCGTTTGTGAAGGCTTTATTTGGTCGTCTAGTTTTACCATGGCCATTTTGATAATGTCAGCTGCACTTCCCTGAATAGGGCTATTAATAGCTAATCTTTTTGCATTTTCTCTCACTGAGTAGTTCTTACTTTCGAAACCGCGTATTATTCTTTTTCTGTTGAATATTGTTCTTGTTTCTCCTGTAGTTCTTGAATTATCAATCACTTTCTCGACATATTCTTTTACCCTTGAATATTTCTTGAAATAAGAGTCAATGAATTCTTGAGCTTCTTCAATGGAACATCTTATCTGTTTCGAAAGCCCCATTGGAGTAACCCCGTAAATTGTAGCAAAATTAATAGCCTTTGCTATCGATCGCATTTCGGTTGTTACGTTATTTATATCGGTTTTAAAAATTTCCGAAGCTGTTAATGCATGAATGTCTTGCCCTTCCTGAAATCCTTTGATTAGGACAGGATCTTCGCTTAGATGCGCCAGGATTCGAAGTTCAATCTGAGAGTAGTCTGCGCTGATAAGTGTGCTTTCTTCATTTGATGCAACAAAACCTTTTCTGATTCTTTCACCCCATTTTCCCTTGATAGGGATATTCTGCAGGTTAGGGTTTGTGCTTCTCAGTCTTCCTGTAGCAGTGCCAATCAGGTGAAAGTTAGTATGTAGCTTTCCATCATTTTTTGAAATAATATGAGGAAGTGGTTCTATATAAGACGAGAGGAGCTTTGAAAGATGTCTATACTCAATGATTAACGGTATTATTGGATGATACTCTTCAATGTCTTCAAGGGCAGAAACGCTTGTAGAGTACCCAGATTTTGAAGATTGTGAAGGTAAAAGCCCGAGTTCCTCAAAAAGGATTTCTGAAAGCTGTTTACTTGAAAGAATATTGAACGAAATGCCTGCAAGATCAAAGATTTTTTTCTCAATACTTGAGATTTCATCTCTTATTTCTTTTTCTAACTCTTTAAAATACTTCAAATCTATTTTTATTCCTATCTTTTCCATTTCAACAAGTACTTTTGCAAGAGGTTTTTCAATATTTGCAAAAAGCTCGAAGAGATGCTCTTTTCGCAGCTCTTCTTCAACTCTGTCCACAACAGAATAAGAAAGTTTAACTTTCTCTTCCTGGTTTTCAATTTCATGATTCATTCCAAAAAGCCTAAAAAGAAATTTGATTCCTTCTTCTCTGGAATCTGGATCAATTAGAAAAGCAGATAAATCCAAATCGAGAAAGATTTTTCTAGGGTCTGCATTTAGCTCATTAGAGATTTTATATAGACTCTTTAAATCATTAACGTCTTTTCTTAGTTGAGTGTCTTCTATAATATTTTTAAGAATAGCCATTGATGATTCATTCCTAAATAATTCTTCTTCAATATTGTATTCATTATAATTTTTGCCATCAAATGTGTAAAATTTGACAGGAAAGTTTCTTTCTTTTTCAAAATAAATGAACACTCTTTTTTCTTGATCATTGAACAACAACGGACTTGAGTTTTGAGGAATTTCAAAGTTTAATTCTTTAAGAATTGTTTTAAATTCAAGCCTTTGCAAAATACTGTTAACATTGTCATTTTTAAATTCACCTAATTTAAGGAATGATAATTCCACGTTAACAGGAACATCTCTACGCAGTCTGGTCAGGTTTTTATTTCTCATTAATAGGTCTTTATAATCTTTGAGCTTTCCATTATTAATCTGTTCAATTTTGTCTATGATTTCTTCAATGCTGCCAAATTCCTGGAGCAATTTAGCTGCTGTTTTTGTGCCAACTCCTGGAATGCCTGGTATATTATCAGAAACATCTCCGCTTAGTGCTTTTAAATCTGCGACCTGTTCTGGCAAAACCTTGAGGTTCTCAATTACCTTTTCCTTGTCAAAGATTTCAATGTTGGAAACTCCCTTCCTTGTTATTAAAAGCTTCACTTTTTCTGAAATTAGCTGAGCCAGATCCATATCTCCAGTGACAATGTAAATTTCAATAGGAAAGGATTTCAATTGTTCAATTGCAGTTGCAATGATATCATCTGCTTCGTATCCATCAATTTCGAAATATTTAACATTGAAGGCTTCTAAAGCTTCTCTAACAATCGAAAATTGCTCTACGAGTTCGTCTGGTGTTTTTGGCCGGTTTGCTTTGTAGTCCTCAAAACTTATGTGTCTAATCGTTGGAGCCTTTTTATCAAAAGCAACTGCTAAGTATTCGGGATGCTCGTCTTTTAGCACTCTGAGAAGCATTTGAAGGAAACCGTATACAGCTCCTGTTGGTTCTCCTTTTTTTGTGACAAAATGAGGAAGTGCAAAGAAAGCTCTGTAAAGAATCGAACTTCCATCAATAAGTATTAGTTTCTCCATATCTTTATAATTATAACTAAAAAGCATCTTTATTGATAAATTTTAATTCTGTTATTTAGGGAAATTTCAAAAGCATCGGTGAAAGGAACTGTTATTTCTTTATTATTATGAATTATCCTGATGTTTTTCTCGTCTAAAATAATCTTATATGTTTTATATAGTATTATGCTGCTCTGTTCTATTTTTTTTAGGTTATCGAATTCGTTTATAAGGTAGTTGGATTGAGTTATTGCGAATGCATTTATTACTTTGTAATTTGGATTTTTTAGAAGATCAAGACCATTGGACCAATTTTCTTCATCTGACACATGGTTAATTACAAGAAGGTCAATTGTCTGAATTCCTATCTTTTTAAGCTCAAAGTTCAAATCATTCCTGCTGTATTCATTACTACTAAGTAAGAAAAGAAATACGTTACCATTTTCATTGATTAAGTAGTAGTTTTCTCCTTTAACTTTCCCAGAGTAAATTCCATTTTTTGGTATTATTATAAACAGCATAAAGACAAAAATGTAAGCAATTATAAGAATTTTTGCTTTTAAAATTCTTTTATATATTAGAGAAAGTGATGTCAATAAGCCGAGTGTAATTAGAAGAATAGATAGGTATTTGTTGCTTTCAAGGTAAATACAGGAATAAGGAATCTTTGATAACAATGCAATAATTTTGTTGAAAGTTCCAAACAGCGCATTTGTTAATGGAGCAAGAATTTTTGAGACCCTCAGGCTAATAGATGCAAATGCTGATTGCAGTAAGCCTAACGGTTCAAGAATAATCATAGTAGGTATTGCAAATACATTTGCAACTGCAGAAACTACAGGAAAAGTGTTAAAGTAATAGATTATAAGTGGAATTATCATCAATTCTGTTGAAAAAGTTGAAATTAAAAGCGAACAAAGCTTTGATTTTCTAATTTCCTCAAAGGTAATCACATTGGGTAGCACAATTAACCCGAGAACCGACAAAAATGAAAGGATGAAACTTAAAGAGAACAAAGCTTCAGGAGAAAACATTAGGATTACGATTGCAGAACACAAAAGGAAGTTTAAATAATTTTTGCCTTTTCCTAAAAGTCCTCCTATTAGTACAAAGGTATACATTGTAAAGGCTCTAATTGCAGATATACGGAAACCTATTATGAAAATAAAAAATAATACAGTCCAAAATGAAGCAATATTACCAATGAAAGGGAACTTAAAAAATAGAAATTCTATAAATTTATGAATTATAGATATATGTAAGCCTGAAACTGCAAATATATGAACAGTCCCGGTTCTGACATAAATTTCCTTTTCATCATATGCTAGAGAAGGAGTCCCAAGCGCCATAGAGAGCAAGATTTGAGAAGCCTGGCTTTTCATAGATAGGCTCACATTAGATAGTATTGCGCTTCTCAATGAATTTAAAGACCTAAATATAGGAAACTCTTTTATCACTTCTATATCAGTAGCATATATTACATAGGAGTAAGAGCTTATTTTTGATATGCTATTTGATTGGCTTTTCTTTATTTTGCCTTTAATTTTAATCTCTGAAAAAGGCGAAGGAGGCTCTCCTTCTAAATATACTCTAATTCTTGTTTTAAACAATTTATCGTATAAGTTGATACTTGAAATTTCGAATGATTTTGGATAATTTGCAAATGTTGAAAAATCACCTGTCTTTGCGACCGAAGTGCATGTTACATTTAAGTATTCATCAGGTATTTTGTAACTCAGGATATTTTCAAACTTGAAATATGAAACTACAAAGGCCATTACTGTGAATAATATGGTCAAAACCATATACCGTTTCCTCGTAAATATAATGATCAGTATAAGAATTGGAATCAATATAAGTAAAAAAATAAATTGGTCTGAAAGAATGCACAGTGATGTAAGTATAGCTAATATTATTACTACCAGGGTGTTTAAAGAAGTCATTAGAAAACAGTAATAAGGTCTTTTATTTGTTCAAAGGTTTTTGTTCCAATTCCAGAAACTCTTGTAATTTCTTCAATCGACCTAAACTCCCCATTTTTATTTCTGTAATCAATTATTGCCTTTCCTTTTACTTCACCGATTCCCGGAAGAGACATAAGCTGTTCAAGCGTAGCTGTGTTGATGTTAATTTTTGTTTGAGAAGAACCATTCAACATTGAAGTATTGCCACTTGACGTAGTACTTTGATTCTGAGCATTTTTAAAAGGGATTACGATTTTTTCTCCATCATGCACGCGATAGGCTAAATTGCATGCAATTAAATCAGCATTTTCAGTTGCTCCACCTGCTTTGTCAAGAAGATCTTTGACAATACTTCCTTCCTCGACTTGATACACATCAGGATTTTTCACTGCGCCAGTAATATAAACCTTGTAAAACGTTACTTGTTCGACTGTGGTTTCAATCGATGGTTCAATTATTTTTGCTTCTTGAGGATGACTGTAAATTTTTCTGCCTGTCAAAAGACCGCCACCAAAGAATACTACAGAGCATAAAATAACAATAGAAATCCATTGTTTTGCTGAGAAATTCTCCATTGCTTTTCCACCTCATTTTTGACAAGTCGGACAGAAGTATGTACTCCTGCCCTTAATTTTTTCCATTTTAATAAAATTATTGCATGTGTAGCATTTTTTTCCTTCTCTTTTGTGTACTTTGAAGTGTTCATGAAAACTTCCTCTGGTTCCATCAAGATGGATAAAGGATAGCTCGCTTGCTCCACCAAAGCTTTTTGCCTCGTTGAGTACTTTGCGGATTGAATTAAGGATTTTTCCAATTTCCTCAGTTTTCAGGGAATTGCATTTCCTTTTTGGATGAACTTGTGCTTGAAAAAGAATCTCGTCAGAGTAAGCGTTACCAAGCCCTGCAATTTTACTCTGATCAATTAATACTTCTTTAATAAGGAACTTTCCGTTTGCTTTAATTATTTCAGAAAATAAGTTAATATTGAGGTATTCAGATAAAACATCTGGCCCGAGGTTTTTTATAACAGGATCATTAAGAACCAAACTACTTATACATACTTTAATGAAACCTCCAATCATAATTCCATTGAAAGTTAAGGTAATTCCGTCTTCTAATACTATTCCAGCTTGCCTGTTTTTTGCCTCTTCTTCATTTTCGAGTTTCAGATACCCTGTTAGAAGAAAATGAATAAGAAGACTTATCGAAGTTGAGAAATCGATTATTAACACTTTGCCTATTCTTCTTGTACCAATCAGTTTTTTACCCATCAGGTGGGCATTAAACTGTGTAGAGTTAACATTTGACAGTGAAGTTTTGTTAAGAAAAGCATATTTTACTTTCTTACCTGAAAGAATATTGAATATTTCTTCCTTTAGTATTTCAATTTCAATAGCTTCAGGCATAAAGTCATCCTATTAAATATCTCTCAAATGGCTTTTTTCCTGAGAAAATCGCTGATTTACCTAATTCTTCTTCTATTCTCAAAAGCTCGTTGTACTTTTCAATTCTCTCAGTTCTACATGGTGCTCCGGTTTTAATCTCCCCTGTTCCAAGCCCAACAACCAAATGAGAGATAAAAGCATCTGCTGTTTCTCCGGATCTGTGCGAAACTACAGCTGTAAAATTCTTGCTTCTTGCAAGACTTACAGTATCTATTGTTTCACTGAGAGTGCCTATCTGATTAAGTTTAACAAGGATTGAGTTAGAAGCTTTTAAGTCTATTCCTTTCTGCAACCTTTGTATATTTGTAACATATATGTCATCACCGGTTAGTTGAATCTTGCTGCCTAACTTGCTCGTCAGATTTACCCAGCCATCCCAATCATCTTCATCTAAACCGTCTTCGATTGAAATAAGAGGGTATTTACTAATAAGCTCTTCATAGTATTCTACCATATCGTTGGAAGTTCTATTAGTACCTTCAAAGTGGTATGAACCTTCTTTGAAGAACGAGGAGGCTGCGGAATCAATTCCGATAAATATTTCTTCTCCTGCTTTATACCCTGCCTCTAGTATTGCTTTAACGATATATTTAATAGCTTCTTCCGAGTTTTTAAGTTTGGGGGCAAAACCTCCTTCGTCTCCAACGCTTGTAGAAAATCCATCTTTCTTGAGCAAAGTTGCAAGAGTGTGGTATACTTCGGAGCCAGCCCTAAGTGCATCTCTAAATGTTGGAGCTCCTATCGGAATAAGCAAAAACTCTTGAATATCTAAACCTGAATCTGCATGAGACCCTCCATTTAAAATGTTAAATTGTGGTACGGGCAGAGTATTTGCTGAAATTCCACCAATATATTTAAAGAGTGGCCAACCTAATTCATTTGCTGTTGCACGTGCTACTGCTAAAGATACGCTAAGTATAGCATTTGCTCCAAGTTTGCCTTTATTTTCAGTTCCATCCAGTTCAATAAGGGCATTATCAATCTCCCTCTGGTCTTCAGAAAACATTCCAATGATATTTTCTGCAATTATCTCGTTAACATTATTTACTGCATTGAGAACTCCTTTTCCTTTGAATCTAAATTTATCACCATCTCTCAATTCAATAGCTTCACGTTTTCCTGTTGACTTTCCAGAAGGGACCGCAGCCCTTCCAAATACTCCACTTTCAAGAATAACATCAGTTTCTAAAGTTGGATAACCTCTTGAGTCTAAGATTTCCCTTGCTTTAATGCTCATAATCTCGCTCATATTAACCTCCTGATTTAAATTTCTTTTCTTTCTTTTATAGCCATATTCAAAGTTAAGGAATCAACAAAGTCAATTTCAGTACCTTTTGGCAAACCTGTTGCAATACGAGTTATCTTAACCGCATAAGGTTTTAAAAGTTTTTTTAAATACATTGCAGTTAAATCCCCATTAAAATTAGGGTTAGTTGCAATAATAACTTCCTTTGTGTTTTCTTTGCTTATTCTTTCAACAAGCTCTTTTATTCTTAGGTCATTAGGATTTAAGTGATTAATTGGGTCTATTCTTCCATGTAGAACGTGATATACACCATTGAACTCATTGCTTTTTTCAATTGCATATAAATCTCTCACCTCTTCAACAACACAGATAATTGAATGGTCTCTATTCTTGTTTGAGCATATTGAGCAAACTTCTCTATCTGTTAGGTTATAACAGACGGGGCAAAGGTGGATATTTTCTTTAGTTTCTGAAATAAGATTTACAAGTTTTCTTATCGCTTCATCACTTTCAGAGAGTAGAAAAATAGCTATTCTTTCTGCGCTTTTAGGACCGATCCCTGGTAGTTTTCCAATTTCCTCAATCAGTGCTTCAATCCTGTTAGTTAATTCCATTTGGGAAATCAATTCCTGGTATTCCGTTTACTATCCCAACTTGTGCCATTTTTTCTTTTGCTATAACCTTTACTTTTCCCTGTGCGTCTTTTATTGCTGCTACAATCATATCCTCAAGCAGTTCTTTTTCTATTGACTTAAATACTTCTTTGCTGATCTCAATTGATAGGATATCAAGTTTACCATTCACTATTGCTTTAACCATTCCTCCAGCTTCTCCAGTTACTTCTAAGCGTTCGAGTTCTTCTTGTATTTTTTTAATTTTTTCCTGAAGTTCCTTTGCTTTTTTGAGTATGTCGTTTATATTTTTCATTTTTCCTCCTCTGAGTCTTTAACATCAGTAATTGCTCCATCAAACAGTTTTAGAATTGACTTAATTTCTTTTCTCTGGGAAATTTCCTGGATAATTTCGTCCTTAGAGATATCTTGTTTCTTTTCAGGTTCCGCAAAAGTTACTCTGATAGGTTTGCCGATTATGTCTTTTACTGCTTTCTCAATTGTAGAGATGTTTTCAGTTTTCTTGAGCATGGTTAAGTAAAAGTCTTTTTCTGCACCTAAGACCAGAAGGTCCTCTCTAAGCTCCACCGGATACACTCTTATCAGCATTGCATAAAGAGGTGCGTTATTAGACTTAACAAGATTGGTAATTTCCTCCCATCTTGTTTTTATTGTGTCAATAGAAATGAGGCCTGGTTCTTGAGCTGTTTTGGGAATTTCGCTTTCGTATGGAATCTGGACCTCTTTCCTTAGCTCTAATTCTTCCTTTTTTGTGCTTACAGATTGCACTTGTCTATATTCCTCAAAATTCATCATGTTTAAAGAAGAAAGCAAAATTGGAAAATATGGATCTCTGTAGAGTTTTATTTTAGCTGCTGCCTCGAGAAGAATTTCAGAAATCTCGGTCATTTTCTTAAGATAAGTATTCTTTGATTGCTCTCTCATAATTTCAATCATGTTTTGGTCTCTTTTTGCCGACAGTGTTTCAAACCCTGAAACTTTTCCTGTAATTAAGTCTTGCAAATAGTCAATTAGTTCGAAAATAAAGACTTTTGCATCTTTTCCGCTGTCCTTTAGAAGGTTTATTTTATTTAGCACTTCGACCGGGTTATTCGTAATAATAGATTCAATAAATGAAGACAGAAGATTTTCATCAGGAACTTCAAGAAGTGATCGCACCTGCTCATCGTTAATGTTATCGCCATACATTGTTATAACTTGATCGAGTAAGCTTAGAGAGTTTCTCAATGAACCTGAGGACACTCTTGCTATTAAATGAATTGCGTCTTCTGTTATGTTAATTCCTTCTTTTTCGCTGACGTATTTGATTTTCTTTGAGAGCCCGGCAATGGTGATTGGCTTGAAATAGAAATGCTCACAGCGTGAAAGGATTGTTGGGGGAATTTTGTCTGGTTCAGTCGTGGCTAAAATAAACAGTACATTGCTTGGTGGTTCTTCAAGTGTCTTCAATAATGCGTTGAATGCTTGAGGAGTAAGCATGTGCGATTCATCTATTATGTAAACTTTATATTTAGAGCTAACAGGTACATAATTAACTTTACCTTTTAATTCTCTTATCTCATCAATTCCTCTATTAGAGGCTGCGTCTATTTCTAATACATCAAGGGAATTCCCGTTAGTTATCGCAGCACAATTTTTACAACTCTGACAGGGTTTATCGGTAGGCCCATTTATGCAATTAAGGCCTTTTGCAAAGATCCTCGCCACGGTTGTTTTTCCAGTTCCTTTTGGCCCAGCGAAAAGGTAGGCATGGCTAATTTTGCCGAGTCTAAGTGCTTGACTCAGTATATTCACTATTGTCTCTTGCTCGGCAACTTCGCCAAAACTCTGCGGTCTGTATTTTCTGTAAAGTGCTATATAGCTCATAGTTTAATTATAATAGAATTTCTCCTTATTTCAATTTTGAAAAGTATGTTTTTCGTAAAAATAAATTTAAGTATAATATAATGTGTTCAGGGGTGCTGAAAGTTGCAAAGTAGGCTGAGAGAAGCAATTGCTTCAACCCTTTGAACCTGATGTAGGTAATCCTACCGAAGGGAGGAAAGATGTGCAGAGTAAAAAAAATACAGAAAAAACAAATTTTCTTATATTGATTCCCCTAATTTTTATAGTTATTTTCTTGTATTACCCCGTTTTTAACCTTGCAAAAAATGCTTTTTTTGACAAAAATGGTTTTACATTGGATTATTTCAGGAAAGTATTTACAGAACCGTATAACTTTCGAATTTTCACTTTCACGGTAAAGGAAGCTTTTATAAGTGCCTTGTTCACGTTAATAATTGGTTTTCCTGGGGCTTACATAGTGTCTCATTACAACTTCCCTGGGAAAAAATTGATAATGTCATTCTCCACAATACCCTTTGTGCTCCCGTCCGTTCTTGTCAGTCTTGGCTTCATTATTCTTTTTGGCAGAAGCGGAGTTATAAATAACTTCTTTTCACAAATTTTTCAGAAAGAGGTTGACCTTCATCTTATCTACTCATTTAGCGGGATTATTCTTGTTCATTCTTTCTATAATTTTCCTGTGGTTGTAAGAATAATTGGCTCTTCGTGGGAGGGTATTTCAGAAGATTACATTAAAGCTGCTAAAAGCCTCGGGGCAAGCAATTTGAGAGTTTTTTTCACTGTTACATTGCCAATGATAGTTCCTTCAATTGTTTCAAGTTTTTCACTTGTATTCATATTTTGTTTTTTAAGTTTTGCAATAATCTTGATTCTTGGGGGAGTACAGTTTGCAACAATAGAAGTAGCTATTTATATGTACTATAATACTTTTTCGGATTTTAGAACTGGAAGCGCACTTGCAATAATTCAGGTATTAATCCTTTTATTTTTTGTTTTTCTATATATTAAGGCAGAAAATTTCTTCAATAAAGGTTTTCTTAAAAGAGGGTTTATTAATTACAGGAAATGGGGGAAACTGTCTATTACATTCTCCTCACTTTATTTGATAGTGATTGTTGCCCTTATTTTTGCTCCTATTTCAGTGGTAGTTGTGAATGCATTTTTGGACCCTTATAGTAAAAATTTAACTGTAAATAATATCAGCGCATTATTTCTTGGTAAGTTTAGTTATGTCACGAGTATTTCAACTGCCAAGATAGTAGTAAATAGTCTATTCTTTGCAATAGCAACAGTTTTATTGTCTGTTACGCTTGCACTTATAGGCTCTTACTTCATTAAAAAAAGACCAAAGTCAAAAGTTTACTTATTGTCAATATTTATGGGGGCTCTTGTTATATCTCCATTAACTATTGCGCTTTCATACGCGCTGACTTTTCAAAGATTAATTAACTCCGAAATTAATGGGTTGTTTATTATTCTAAGCCATACAATTGTTGCTTTTCCTTTTGTTTTGAGGGCCATTCTTCCAGTGGTTGAGTCAACTTCTGATACTTTCGTACTTGCTGCAAGAAGCTTGGGAATGAAGAGGTTAGAGGCATTTCTTCATGTGGACCTTAACCTTTTAAAGCTGCCTTTAATATCATCAAGTATTTTTGCATTTGCGATATCTATGGGGGAATTCGGTGCAACGGTCATGCTGTATCAGGTCAAAAATACGACGATTCCCATTGCATTGTACAGATTCCTCTCCGGAAGGCACTTTGGTATTGCTGCAGCCTTTGGGGCTCTTTTACTTGTTATAAGTCTAATTGCATTTTTTGCGATTGACTTCGTGAATAGTAAAACAAGGGCAATATGAGAGAACTTAAATTAATAGGTATTGTAAAAGAATATAACGATTTTCTATTAAATGTGAATTTTGAGGTTTTTGGAGAGGAGTTGGTTTCAATTTTAGGCCCCTCAGGATCTGGTAAAACAACAGTTCTTAACATAATTGCAGGTTTTATTTTCCCTGATGAAGGTTCAATGACAAAAGACGGAGATGATATTACCCATATGCCTGCGGAAAAGAGGAACATTGGAGTTGTTTTTCAGGATTATGCCCTTTTTCCATTTTTGAATGTATATAATAACATTGCTTTTGGTCTAAAAGTTAGAAAATTTACTTCTTTTGAAATCGAAAAGAAAATTCAAGAAATTTCTGAAAAGCTTGAAATAACAGGAATTCTGAAAAAATTCCAGGATAATATCTCCGGTGGAGAAAAGCAAAGAGTTGCCATAGCCAGGGCACTTGTAACTGACCCTGATATTCTTCTTCTTGATGAGCCGCTTTCTAATCTTGATGCCAAAATAAGGGAGAAGCTTGTAAAAGAAATCCGAAACTTGCATAAGATCTTTAGGAAAACAATAATTTATGTTACACATGATCAGGAAGAGGCGATGTTCTTATCTGACAGAATTGTTGTTCTTAACAACGGTTTAATTGAACAGATTGGAACACCGTTTGAGATTTATGAACTTCCCAAAACTCTATTTGTGAGAGACTTTATAGGCAAGGGAAGTTATGTCACAATTGATGGAATCAAGAGATTTGTGAGACCCGAGGATATTGTAATTAAAAAGAATGGACCTTATGAAGGAACAATTGAGGATTTTGTTTTCTTGGGTGGTTTTATAGAACTTAGCATACAATCTCAGATTGGTAAGCTGAACATTTCTGAGCGGTCAAAAGAAGCAAAAAAATACAAAATAGGAAGCAAAATTAGATTTGCAATTAAGGAGGAAAAATGGCAATAGCAGAGTTTGCAGTCATTCCATTAATTGAGGAGAGTCAAGTAAATAAAGTTGTTGAAAAGGCAATTGAAGTAGTTCAGAAGTCTGGTTTAGAATTTGAAGTTGGGGCAAACGGAACAACCATTGAGGGAGATCTTGACGAACTCCTGGATGTAATTAAAGAAGCCCATCTAATCGCCAGAGATTTCGGTTCTGGGCGTGTTTTCACTGTCATTAAGATTGACGGCAGAAAAGCTGGAGTAACTATAAGTGAAAAAATAAAAAAATTTAGATAGGAGGTGGGTTATGAGAAGATTATTTTTTGTTGCACTAATATTTATCCTCATCTTTAACTTTCTTTCCGGTTGTAAACCGAAAGAAAAAGAGACTCTTGTTATCTATTCCTACGATAGTTTTATTTCTTACGGACTTCCTGAAGTCACGAACAAACTCTTCGAGGATAAATACAATTGTATGGTAGAATATAGGTCTTTTGGAGGAGTTGATGCAACTTTGAATAGGTTGATACTTGAAAAAAATGTTCCTCAGGCTGACTTATTCGTTGGGTTGAATATGAATGAACTTCAGAAAGCATTCAATGAAGATCTATTTATTGCTTATAAGCCTGAAAGCGCTAAGATTATAGCTGAAGAGTATGTTGTTGATAAAACATGGAGAGTAATTCCCTTTGATGGCCCAAATTCACTTGCAATACTTTATGATTCAGAGAAGCTGCCCAATCCTCCCAAAAGTTTTAATGATTTATTGAGAGATGAATATAGAAATAAACTCATTCTGGAGGATCCTCGAACTTCTTCTCCAGGTTTAGGCTTCTTACTTTGGACAGTTGCAGTTTTTGGAGAGGATAATTATTCAAATTATTGGAGAGAGCTTAGAAATATTATTTTTCACGTTTATCCGGAATGGGAATCTGCATTTGAGGCTTTCAAAAACGGCGAGGCTCCAATGATGATAAGTTATGACCTTGATCCAGCATATTTTTATTACGATAGCCAGACTACTCGATACAAAGCTGTTGTCTTGGAAGAGGGAGGATGGCTTCAATTAGAGTTTGCAAGTATTGTAAAAAACTCCAAGCATATTGACTTGGCAAAAAAATACATTGAGTTTATGCTGAGCGAGGAATTTCAGAAAGAAATTCCATTGCATCAGTGGACTTATCCTATCAACAAAACAGTAGCACTACCAGAATGTTTTAATTACGCAACACCTGCAGAAAAATTTGTAACTCTTTCTCCTGAAGATATACAAAATAAAAGTGAAAACTGGATAAAAGAGTGGGTTAATATTATGATTCAATAGTTTTCATTAATGAGTTGAGACTCTTTATTTGTCTATTTTTTAAAATGTAAATATAATTATAACTAAGGAGGTAATAAATAATGGAGAGTGTTGTCTATCTTGATAATGCGGCTACAACTGCAGTTGACGAGAGAGTAGTTAAAAAAATGCTTCCTTATTTTTCAGAGAAGTATGCAAATCCTGCAACAAAATGGACTTCTTCGTTGAGCAAAGAAGTTGATTTTGCGGTGGAAGAAGCACGAATGAGCGTTGCTAAAATTATCAATTCAGAGGTTGATGAAATTTACTTTACTTCTGGAGGAACCGAGGCTGATAACACTGCATTAAAAGGAATAGCTTTTTCAAATATGAACAGGGGAAATGAAATTATATCGACACCAATTGAACATGAAGCAGTGTTAAAATCTCTTTATGCGCTTGAGAAGTTTGGTTTTGAAGTTAAATTTGCAAGAGTTGATTCTAAAGGTTTTGTTGATCCAATGGAAATTATTAAAATGATTACTCGGAAGACGATTTTGATCTCCGTAATGCACGCAAACAATGAAATAGGAACAATAGAACCAATAAGAGAAATTGGAATGATTTGCAGAGAAAGAAACATTTATTTTCACACAGACGCAGTTCAGAC
>Ga0172363_10000036_pt1 | contig 75411 bp, 63 predicted proteins | sample LakKivs2_kivu2a2_FD_114541 | JGI IMG/M metagenome (GOLD analysis project Ga0172363, IMG submission 114541) | Sediment microbial communities from Lake Kivu, Rwanda - Sediment s2_kivu2a2 | ecosystem: Environmental > Aquatic > Freshwater > Lake > Sediment | place: Rwanda: Western Province, Lake... | reverse complement strand
CCCCCTCAAGATGGCGTGTCTACCAGTTCCACCACCTCGGCTTATGGCAGGGGCGGAAGGGCTCGAACCCTCGACCTGCGGTTTTGGAGACCGCCGCTCTACCAACTGAGCTACACCCCTATTGTTTAAGCTGCTGGGGACTTGGTTTCCACCGAATCCTCTCGCAGCTTCAGAACCGAGTACACTGCGGCCTCTCAATCGCGTCTCAGCTCTACACCCTCTTTCTCGGATAACGTTGAATATTTATTTGAAAACGTTCTACCAACGTAAAAAACTGTTATCTCAAAGATACTAGAACTTATGGTACTCGTTATTTTTCGGCCTATAGTTCCACTCTTCTTCGTATTCGCTGAACTCAACGACGTAGCATCCGCCTAAGATGCAAGTTGCTCCTACTTGGATGGACTTTTTCGCATTCAGGCTGGGGATCAGGTCTTTCGAACGTTCAGTGTTTTTCCATCCCAGAAGCGATAACCCGGACATCCTCACAGGCATATCCGGATTAACGACGATGTTGACATCTCCCAAGATAGAAATCGCTTTTACTTCCGTTACACCATCATCAAGCTCAGCCTGTCTGAAATCTATCTCACAGCCACCCAGTATCGCAATCGCGGTAACCTTTTTCCCTGGACGCCAGGACCCTTTGCCAAGCTTCGAGGCACCGAGTATTGCTGTGCACCTCATATATTTCACTCCTTATGGTCCTCCGAGTTTACCTCAGACGCCCCTTTTTACAATGATCACCTTTTACGGATATTGTTAGGACTAGGCTCTGCATCGTTTTTGTGGTACCCCTGGGGCGACTCGAACGCCCGACACACGGTTTAGGAAACCGCTGCTCTGTCCTTCTGAGCTACAGGGGCATTCCTACGGTCCGAGCACGATCCCCGGTGTTACTAGCTAGCGTCTCCTAACCTATTAATCTGCTCCCTCATCCTGAACGGTTTGCGCTGTTTGATTTATTGGTGGAGATAGAGGGATTCGAACCCTCGACCTCTGCGATGCGAACGCAGCGCTCTCCCAGCTGAGCTATATCCCCTCAGCACGAGTGATTATAACAACAGCCCTGAACACTGTCAAGGCAAATCATATTACAGTTTACGTTGCTGTTGTCTTACTTTCCTATGCAGAAATTACTGAAGATGATTTCTAATAGTTCATCGCTCACCGTCTCGCCTGTTATCTCGCCCAAGGAATTCAGAGCGGACGTAAGGTCGATTGTGATACAGTCGTCGGGCACATTCGAGGCGATGCCGTTGAGGGCCTGGTCAAGATGCTTAATCGTCTGCTCTAGGCAAGCCTTGTGTCTGGGATTGGAGACGAGGAGAGTATCGCATGACGTAGCTTTGCCGCCCAGTACGTACTCGACCATTTTGCCTTCAAGCTGGTCGATGCCCTCTCCTGTCAAGGCTGAGACATGAACATTATCGAAGGGTATATCGTCAAGGTTGGCCCGTTGCTTCAGGTCACTTTTATTGGCAGCTATAAGTACCGCTTTCTCTGAAAGCATATTGATTATATCTCTATCTGTATTGCGAAGAGGAAGGCTGATGTCGATAACCAGCAGTACGAAATCAGCCTGCGCGATGGCCTCGCAGCTGCGCTTGATTCCCAGCGATTCCACATGTCCCTGTCGTTGGGCCATGCCGGCGGTGTCCATCAAAACGAATGGCACACCCCTGATGTTTACGATTTCCTCCAGTGTATCCCTCGTTGTTCCGGGAACAGGGCTGACTATGGCGCGCTCCTTTTTCAGCAGGCGGTTCAGCAGGCTGGACTTGCCGACGTTTCGCCGACCTACTATTACGGTCTTTATGCCCTGGCGGTATATGATTCCCTGGTCTGCGCTGTTTGCGATTTTCTGTAGTTTACGGCGAGCATCATCGAGTATCGGGACTATATCCTGTTCGTCGATTTCGTCTTCAGGAAAATCGATTCTGGCGGTGAGGTAAGCCAGCGCATTCATTATGTCTGAGCGCACCGTTTTTATGTGATGCGACAGGTTGCCCTGCAACTCCTGGATAGCTATCCTCAGGCTTGCTCTTGTTTTTGCCCTGATGATATCGAGCACCGATTCCGCTTGTGCTAGGTCGATCCTGCCGTTGAGAAATGCTCTAAGGGTGAATTCTCCGGGATTGGCCAGACGTGCTCCGTGCTTTAGTATTAGCTCCAATATCGCTTGCAGGGGCACGGGGCCGCCGTGGCAGTTTATCTCGACCACATCCTCAGCGGTGTAGGTGTGCGGCGCGGCCATGTAGCAGGCCAGCACCTCATCGATAGTCTCCTTTGTGTCTGGGTCGACTATATGGCCATGAACAACACGATGATCTGTCAACTTTTCTGTAAATAAGCTGCTCACGATTGGCAGCGATTCTGGGCCGCTGAGACGCACGATGCCGATGCCGCCTTCGCCCAGCGGTGTCGATATAGCAGCAATCGTGTCGTTATACATAGTGTGGTAAGTATACAACCTGTATGTCGCACGGGCAAGATTTGGTGTTGTAGGACTTTATAATTAAACTCCATCTAGTGTATACTACGATTATCGGATTAGAGTTTCATGGAACAGCCAGATAGTAAGCGACCAGTGCATCTAGGCGTTAGCCGCAATGTTTTTGTCCTCGGGTGGGTCAGCTTCCTCACAGATGTCTCCAGCGAGATGATTTTTACTGCGTTGCCCCTTTTTCTGACAAGCGTTCTACGTGTGGGGCCATTTCTTGTAGGCCTGATTGAGGGGTTGGGTGACAGCTCTGCGAACGTTTTCAAGATAGTAAGCGGCTGGTTCAGCGACAAGATCGATGAACGCAAGTGGGTCACAGCTTCCGGCTATGGTCTCTCAACCATTGTAAAACCATTCCTTCTCATTGCTTCGAGCGGAATCGGCGTTTTGTTTATACGGCTGCTCGAGCGCACCGGTAAGGGGATACGCATATCTCCCCGCGACGCACTGATTGCGAATTGCACTACGACTGAAACGATGGGCCGTGGTTTTGGCTTTCAGAAGGCAATGGATACCTTTGGCGCAATGGTTGGTATCGCTATTGCCGCAGTAGTCATATATTTTCTTATTGGCCCTGATGAGCCTATTACAATGGGAGTCTTCCACTGGCTTGTCATTATTGGTGTAGTCCACGCAGTCATTGCAGTGCTTCTCATCGCTTTCTTTGTGAGAGAGAGAAGAGCATCTCGTGCAGAGCGAGAGGCTGCCAATCATGCACATCGGCCAAAGGTGCTCGATAGGCGCTTTGTTCTGTTTTTAACAGTGATGACGCTGTTTAATCTTGGAAACTCTGCCGATGCATTTCTTGTCCTGAGGGCTAGCGATGTTGGCATATCATTATTTTATGTTTTCATTCTCCTTATCTCATACAATCTCGTTTATGCTGTAGTGGCTTATCCCGCTGGCAGACTTTCAGATAGGATAGGACGTAAACGTATTATTATAGTCGGATGGAGCATCTATGTAATCACCTATTTGTTGCTGGCATTGGCTTCTAATGTGAAGTTTATGTTTGTCATTGCCTTTACTTATGGGCTTTACAGTGGACTGGCTGAGGGTGTGAGCAAAGCTTTTGTAGCTGATATTGTCTCTCCACAAAGGCGCGGTATAGCATACGGGCTCTATCATGGTCTCGTCGGTTTTGCGTTACTTCTGGCAAGTGTGATTGCTGGCGCACTATGGCAATGGGTGAATCCGGCATCTGCATTCTATTTCGGTGCTGCAATGTCTGGGTTGGCTATCATTGGTATGGTATTTTTCGTTAAAGAGTTGCACACGCCGGCAAAATAGTATAGCATCTAGGTCAGGAGGCAATTATGGAAAGTAGAGTAGCTATTTTCATTGATGGCAGTAACCTTTATCATGCCTTGCGCTCAAATTTCGGACGCCACGACCTGAATTTTGCTGAGTTCGCTAACAGGTTGTGCGGTAATCGTTTCCTCTTCCGTACGTATTATTATAATATTTTGCAGGGGCCAGCTACGCGCCCTGATGGATCACGTGAACAGCAGGATTTCCTGAACGCATTGAAAGAGACACCTTATCTAGAGGTCAGGCTGGGGACCACGAAGTTATCGCAGGGGGTAACGGTAGAGAAAGGCATAGATGTAATGCTTGCGACGGATCTCCTGCATTTCGCATGGAATAATCTTTATGATGTCGCTGTGCTGGTGAGCGGTGATTCTGATTATGCTTATGCCCTGCAGGCTGTAAAGAATATGGGTAAGCATGTAGAGGTGGCATATTTTGAGAACAACATTTCCAAGGACTTGCTTGATATTTCAGATAAGAGGCATCTGCTTGATATGAAATTTTTTAAAGGACTATGGACAGCTCAAAAGCCGCCTTATCGACGCAGACGAAAGATGCGTCCGATGCACAAGCCATTGCCTACCAATAGCCAGATGTAGTGCGTTCATTTCATTTAGGAATCGGCTATGACGAAGTAGGAAAAGAGGGGCATATGAATGATAAAGGGGTGTCTGAGAATCTGAAAGTCAAAAAGAAATTCAAAGCGTTCTATCCGTTGCAGTACTGGATTGCAGCTATCGCCTATCTAGTAGTATTTTCCCTCTCGATCCTGTGTCTTGTTGCCTATTTACCCGATCTGTCCGGGGCTGATATTTTAGGTTCAGGAACTATTAATTTTCTAAAAGCATTGATAGTAGTAATCTTGGTTTGTGCCACGGCTGTTTTTATTTGGGAGACACTTCAGTGGCGGGAGAGGTGGGGGAAGAAAAACCAGCAGCCCAGCCTTGAAGACATTGTCAAGGGAATCAAGAGAGACTCAAAATAAAGACTATGAATGTGGGTAATTTTTAGATAAGGGGCTTATTATCCACCAAGCAAGATATTATCAATTAGCCGTGTTTTACCGATCTTAACTGCCATTGAGATCAACGCTGTGCGGCTGATCATATCTAACTCTGTAAGCGTTTGTGGGTCCGCTATGCTAATATAGTCGATTTCGGCTAGCGGTTCCTTTCGAATGAGCTCCGTCATAGCCTTCCTCAAGTGTGACGCATCCCTTTGGCCGTTTTCCCATTGGCCTCGTGCCTGTGTGAGTGCATGCCATAGTACAACCGCCGCCTTACGTTCTTCAGGGTTGAGATGTATATTACGGCTACTCATAGCCAGCCCATCTGGTTCTCGTACGGTTGGGACCGCTACTAGTTTGATGTTCATATTCAGGTCGCTAACCATTTTCTGGATAACCGTGAGTTGCTGAGCGTCCTTCTGTCCGAAATACGCCTTGTCTGGTTGTATTATATTAAACAGCTTTGCTACGACAGTTGTTACCCCTTTAAAGTGTCCCGGACGAGCTTTTCCCTCTAATTTATCGGTGATATCCTTGACCTCTACCCAAGTATTAAATCCCTCGGGATAGATATCTTCTGTAGCAGGCATATAGACCAGGTTTACTTTCTCTTTCTGCAGCATGGCGAGGTCGCGTTCGGTGTCCCGTGGGTATGAAGCAAAATCTTCATTTGGACCGAACTGAGTTGGGTTCACAAATATGCTAACGACGACTGACAGGTTCTCCGTGCGTGCACGACGTACCAGCGTCAAGTGTCCTTCGTGGAGATATCCCATTGTTGGCACAAAGCCTACAGAGCCTATCAATTTCTCACGATGTGCTTTTAGCTGTTGTGCCTTTTCTATTACTTTCATTTAGGATGTTTGACCTTCGTATGCCTGATTATAAGATTATTTCTTTTTTTGAGGCGCCTGCGAAGTGATAAAATCATCGAGTGTCATAGCGGCAAGGGTTATGGTGTCCAGTGTTCCACGGGAGCCTAGCTCTACCGCCACTCTGGACATAGTCTCATTATCGGGTGCATCCAGAATATTGACGAAGTCATATTCGCCAAGGGTGGCGTACTGGTGTAAAATTCTTGCTCCCATGGCCTCTACTTCTTTGTTGACTTCCTTGATCCTGTGAGGGCGCTCCTTGACGGTCTTTCTACCCCATACCGTTAGTTTGCTTAGCATTACATAAATAGCCATTTTGCCTCCTTTAAGATATGGTTTAATGCAGTTGCCCCGTACTGAGATAGAATGTTCTAATTTTACTGCTGTGCTTCGATTTGTGCAAGCACTGTAGCATCCATGTCATAACTCTGTTTGGAGGTGGGGAATTTCCCGGATTTGACTTCCGATATGTAATCGGACACTGCGGATGAAATGGATTCATGAAGCTTGACATATTGTTTGGCATGCTTGGGAACGAAATCGGTGAACATTCCTAGCAGATCGTGAATTACTTGGACCTGGCCATCACAGTGTGGCCCCGCTCCGATGCCTATGGTTGGCACGGATATACGCTCGGTTATCAACTTTGCCAGTGGCGTTGGGACACATTCGAGAACTATGGAAAAGGCGCCGGCGTTTTCGAGGGCTTTTGCATCGTTTAGCAATCTGGCCGCAACCTCTGCTGTTTTGCCCTGAACTTTATATCCGCCCAGCTGGTGTATCGACTGGGGGGTCAGACCGATGTGGCCTTGAACTGGTATGCCGGCGACTACGATGCGGCTGACTTTCTCGGCTACTGTTTCGCCCCCCTCCAGCTTGACTGCCTGGGCGCCCCCCTCCTGGATGAAGCGGCCTGCGTTGCGCAGGGCGTCCTCTGCTGATACCTGATATGTCATGAACGGCATGTCGCCGATTACTAAGGCGTGCTTTGCGCCGCGGACAACTGCTTTGGTGTGGTGGATCATTTCATCCATGGTGACCGGGATTGTGGATTCGTATCCCAGCATCACCATGCCGAGGCTGTCGCCAACCAGTATTACGGGTATTCCGGCCTCGTCGACGAGCTTGGCCGTGGAGTAGTCGTAAGCGGTGATCTCGGCGATCTTCTCGCCCTGCCGCTTCATCTCCCTGATCTGGCTGGCGGTTATTCTCATACTAGAACGTGTTCCTTCTTTACTATCCTGTTCATCTCATCGACGAAGACAAGCCTGGGCTGCACGTTCTTCGCTGCATCTTCGGTGACGAAGTTGTAGGCGATGATGATAACCTTGTCACCGGGGTGCACAAGCCTGGCGGCGGCGCCGTTCAGGCAGATGGTTCCGGAGTCCCGCTCCCCGACGATGGTGTATGTCTCGAGCCGTGCGCCGTTGTCGACATCGACTACGTGGACCTTCTCGTAGGGCAGTATATCGGCTGCTTCCATGAGCGCCTCGTCTATGGTTATGCTTCCCATGTAGTTGATGTTGGCTTCAGTGACCCGCGCGCGATGGATTTTGCCTCTCAGCATTTCTCTCATTCTGTTTCTCCTTAAGCAGTGTCTTCAAGATATCCGCGGTCTTGCTATCGAGTTTTCCTTTTTCCAGGGCTATGGGGATTGTTTGAAGTCCCATCTCAAGATATGCGTCCAGGGCTTCAGGTGATGATTGTTCCAGTGCAGCCAGGTGTTTTCTGATAGTTCCTGTGTCCCCACGAGCGATGGGGCCTGTGAGGCAATCGGGGATGCCGACGCTGCTGATATTGTTGAGGGTTCCCTGCAGCAGTGGCATTAGAGCCTGTGTCGCCTGCTGCGGATTCACACCGAACGACTTCCAGAGGTCTGTGGCCAGCTTCACCAGTGTCACCAGGTAGTTGCAGGAGAGGACGGCTGCCGCGTGGTACAGCACCTTGTCTCCACCCTCGAGCTTGACCCAGCTTCCTCCCAGCGCCACGGCCATATCCCGTAGCGTCGAGAACAGCGGTTCATCGCCCTCAATAGCGAAGGTGGAGCCAGGTATATTCGCAATCGCTTGTGATATGCCGGCGAAAGTCTGTAGGGGATGCATGGCGCCTGTAACCGCTCCGTCTTCCCTGGCCGGGGCCAAGATGTCGAGTGATGCGGCGCCGCTGCAGTGGGCAACACTCTGTCCGCTGTGCCATTTCAGGCTGGCTGCTATGGGGGCGATCACGTCATCGGGGGAGGTTATAAATACGAGGTCGGCGTTATCTGCCACATCCTGGTTCTTCCGATATATCATGCAATCCGGAACCATCTCCGTGAATCGCTGGATTGAGGGTATATTCTTATCGGAGGCAGCGACTATGGAGTATCCCGCCGCATGCAGCTTCACCGCCAGCGCCGTGCCCGTTGTGCCGGTGCCTATGAAGCCGATTTTCAGTTTTGAGCTTTCCTGCCTGCTCATCTCTGACCCCTGTCGACTTTTGGTCTGAGGTGTTTTGAAGGCTTTATTTAATAAGAAAGCCTTCGCGGTCGCAACCGAGAAGGCCTAAATACCCTGTTACCAGTATAAAGTCTCGGTCGCGAACGATCCAAGCGATTTTGTAATTTTTAATTTTTTTAATTCTATCGACGCCTCCGTATAAGAGGTCGCCGTACGTTTAAATTACCACAGACATGCGCATCTTGTCAAGATGTTTTTAAGCAATTTTAATCAGTTTTCCCCTGACATTTTGGGCAGAAATAAGAGCCTCTTTTGCGTATCGGAATTCGCTCGATAGATGTGCCGCATCTGGAGCATTTCTTGCCCAACTGGTGCGCCACATTGAAGACGAACTGCGCTTCGCCGGATTTACCATCCGGGCGGCGGTAATCGCTTATGCTAGCGCCACCTCCGTCGATGGCTTTCTTGATTACTTTGCTGATGGCAGAATGCAGTCGCTTTATCTCAGCGTTTGATAAACGATTTGCTTTTCTTTCCGGATGTATACAGGCATCAAATAGGGCTTCGTCTGCGTACATGTTGCCGACACCGGCGATGACGGTTTGGTCGCAGAGGACGGCTTTGATAGGGGCGCTGTGGCTGCTCAGTATCGATTGAAGGTCTTTTACCTTGAAGCTCTTGTCCAGAGGCTCGGGTCCCAGCTTGCATACCACCTGCTCTTCGTCGGCGACGAGCCATATCATGCCGAACTTGCGGGGGTCGCGGAAATAGAGCTTCGATCCATTGTCGAGATTGAAAACGGCGCGGATGTAAGGGTCGTTGTAACAATCGCTATCGAGACGCAGCGAACCGCTCATGCGCAGGTGCAGGATAAGAGCGTCTCCGGACGAGAGATGAAAGATAAGGTATTTACCGCGTCTTTTTAAACCTTCTATGCATTGGGATATCAGCCGATGCTTGAATGCCTCTGGTGACAAATTTTGCAGCATTTTCGGCCAGTGCAGGGTCACGCCGGTGAAGCATAATCCGACTATTTTACCTTCGAGGTCTCGCTTTATCGTCTCGACTTCAGGAAGTTCAGGCATTTTTTACTCCATCTCGCCCCAGTTCGCGCCGACCTTAACGTCGGCGACGAGCGGGATGTCCAGCTTTAAAGCTTTAGGCATGACTTCCAGCACGAGTTGCTTCATCTCTTCGAGGGCGTCGGCCGGCACCTCGAATACGAGTTCGTCGTGCACCTGAAGCAGCATGCGGCAGCCGCTGCCCTCAGCGCCCAGGCCCCTGTCGTCCATCTCCTTCTGCACCATTATCATGGCCAGCTTGGTGATGTCGGCGGCTGTGCCCTGTATCGGCATGTTGATGGCCATGCGCTCGGCCGCGGCGCGTATCATGCCGTTCGAGTTGTTGATATCGGGTATGTAGCGCCTGCGCCCCAGCAGCGTCTCCACGTATCCCTTCTGGCGCGCCTGCTGCTTGGTCGCCTCGAGATAGTCGGCTACACCTCTGTATTTATCGAAATAGGTCTTGATGAACTGCGAGGCCTCAGCGCGCGAGAGGCTCGTGGCCTGCTCCAGCCCGTAGTCGCTCATGCCGTAGATAACGCCGAAGTTGACGGTCTTGGCCACGCGTCGCATATTGGAATCGACGTCGCCCGGCGATACATTGAATATCCTGGCCGCGGTGGCGCGATGGATGTCCTCGCCGTTGCGGAACGCTTCGATGAGCTGCGGGTCCTGCGACAGGTGCGCCAGCGCGCGCAGGTCGATCTGGGAGTAGTCTCCGCTGAGCAGCACGCAGCCCGCCCCGGCGATGAAGGCCTTCCTCACCTGCATCCCCAGCTCGCCCTTTACCGGTATGTTCTGCAGATTGGGGTCGGATGACGACAACCGCCCCGTTGTCGTAATCGTCTGATTGAAACTGGTGTGCACCCTTCCCGTCTTCGGGTTGATAAGCGCGGGAAGAGCATCAACGTAGGTCGATTTCAGCTTGGACAGCTGGCGGTATTCCAGCACCAGGTCGACGACGGGATGCACCCCCCTGAGCCCCTCCAGTATCGAGGCGTCGGTGGAGTAGCCGCTCTTGGTTTTCCTGCCGCTGGGCAGCTTCAGCGTCTCGAACAGCTCTACGCCGAGCTGCTGCGGCGAGTTTATATTGAACTCGTGGCCCGTGTTTTTATATATCTCGACCTCTATGTTGCTGATGCGCTCTCCGAGGTCGTGCGACATTGCGCTGAGCGACTCTACATCGAGCGCTATGCCGGCGCGCTCCATCTCGCGCAGTATCGGCAGCAGCGGCATCTCGACCTCGCTGAACAGCTTCCAGAGGCCCTGCTCCCTGAGCTCTTTATCGAAGATGTGTGCCAGCCGCAGCGTCATGTCGGCGTCGGCGCTGGCGTAGCGCACGGCGTCGCTTATGGCTACATTGTCGAATGTCTTCTGCTTGGCTCCCGTGCCGATTAAGCTCGTTATCGGCGTCATCTCTATGCCGAGGCGGTTGAAGACCAGCGCCTTGAGCCCCAGCGATTTTTCTCCCAGCAGGTAGGCCGCTATCATGGTGTCGAATGACAGGTTATCTATATCGATGCCGTTCTCGATGAGCACGGTCGAGTCGTATTTGCCGTTGTGCGTGACCTTGGCTACCTTCGTGTCGGCAAGTATCGGTCTGAGCCGCTCGCTCACACTGTCGAACGGCAGCTGCGTCCCCTCCTTGTGTCCCACCGGTATGTAAAAGGCTTTCCCTTCCTCGATGCAGAAAGACAGGCCCACGATGTTCGCGGCCAGTGCGTTCAGGCTGTCAGTCTCCAAATCGACGGCGAACGTCTCAGCTTTGCCCAGCGCTGCGATGAGTTTATCCAAAGCTCCGTCGCTGTCGACGACGCAGTAGTCCGACCCGGCGGCACACGTCTCGGGACGCGGCTCTGCTTTGCTCATGCCAAACTCGTCCAGCCTGGGCAGGAGCTTGGTGAACTCCAGATTGCGGAAGAGATCGATAAGCTTGGCGCGGTCGAAGTCGGTCCGGGCGCAAGCGTCCACATCGAGCTTTACCGGCGCGTCGGTGACTATCGTTGTCAGCCGCTTGCTGAGCTTGGCATCCTCCCGTCCCTCCTCAAGCGCTTTCTTAGCTTTCGCCGTGTCTATCTCGGACAGATGCTCGTATATCCCTTCGATAGTTTTATATTGCTGCAGCAGCTTGGTCGCGGTCTTCTCGCCGATGCCGTGAACCCCGGCGATATTATCGGATGGGTCACCCTTGAGCCCCTTGAAATCGGCTATCTGTGACGGCGTGAGTCCGTAGCGCTCAACGACCTTCTCCTCGTCGTAGAGCACCGTGTCGCTGAAGGGCTTGCCCGGCTTTGGCGTGAGCACTTTCACATAGGGAGAGACGAGCTGCAGCGTGTCCATGTCGCCGGTGACGATGATGGTATCTATGCCCTTCTCCGTGGCCTGGCGCGCCAGCGTGCCCAGTATGTCGTCGGCTTCGTATCCTTCCAGCTCGATGCTGGGTATGTTGAACGCCTCGACGAGCTGCCGCACGCGCTTGAACTGCGTCTTTAATTCCTCAGGCGCGGGTGGACGATGAGCTTTATATTCGACGAACTCCTTGTGCCGGAACGTCGGTGCGGGATAATCAAATGCCACGGCGCAGCAGGCCGGTTTGAGCTCGCCCAGCACCTTGAGCACCATGTTGGCGAAGCCGTAGACGGCGCCGGTGGCCTCCCCCGTCTTCCGCACCGAAAGCGGCGGCAGGGCATGGAAGGCGCGGTGGATCAGGGCGTTGCCGTCGAAGAGGACAAGGAGCTGTTTTTTCTGTTCCGACATTGCGGAATCATTATAAGTCGGTGGGATGAGTTATAGCAATCAAAAATTCTTTGACAAAAATCCGATGCCCATTTAAACTATACCCGCCTCATGAGTTACGAACCCTTAGGTGGCTTACAGAACTTCAATCTGAAGCGAGATAACAAGTGACCAGAGAGATAAGATGTCCTAAATGCGGAGCCAGAACTGTTATACGCACATCCAGGAAAGATGGCCGTAAATCCAATGTGTGTGTCAACTTCCCTGAGTGCAAAGGGAGGATACAGGTATTTCCCGATTGGGAATGGGATGAAGAAATACAGGATGAGGTTGGGGGTGACGACGAAAGACCAGCAACGAAGAGTACGAGTGAGTGGATTCAGCAGCAGAGGACTATGGAGATAAAGCTGTCTAAACAACGACAATCCAGATCTACGAGACAGATGGAAAGAATCTCTCCTCTCATGATTTTAGGAATATTGGGACTATTCTTGTTTACAGGCAGCATATGTATTCTGGTTTACTACTGGGGATTCTTTGATACCACTATCCCTGTATCAGGACTGGAAGATTACGGCGTCTCACGGGTTACTAGTATCGAATTGCGGCAGCAGCAGCAGAGCGCGACAGCCATCTGCGGCTTATTGATAGCTCTTAGTGTCTTTGGTATGGTAGTCGGTTATAAATCTAGACGGAAAAAATCAGATTGAGAGTCATTCCCTTCATAGGGTGGGCTCGGCCCGCCGATCTCAAATGGCGTATCCGGTAGGGGCACAGCACGCTGTGCCCCTACGTTTTAGGTCGAACAATGGAAAAAGGATCGGAAAGAGCCTTGACTTTCCCATCATCGCTCATTATAATGAGCATATACTCAATATTTGGAGTGATGATAAATGCTGTATATACATGTAATGACCACCAGCAACCAGAAGGTGCTGGCCCTGCTCGCCAAATTCTCGGATAAGGAATTCTATGAGAGGCAGGTGGCCCGCAGGCTGGGGATAGCTTACGGCTCGGCCAACCGCGCCTTGAACGAGCTGTTTGCCTCCGGCGCCGTCAGGCGCCGTCAAGAGGGGAAGATGTACTTTTATTCTGTTGATTCGTCTGATGCCGCCGTTATCGAGCTTAAAAAGATGGTAAACCTCATGCTGGTTGAGCCGCTGGTCGATCAACTAAAGAAAGTGTCGAACCGTGTGATTTTGTACGGCAGTTGCGCCTTTGGAACGGACACCTCCGAGAGCGATATGGATTTGTTCATCATATCGAACAGCAAAGTGAAAGCGTCAAATATTATCAGCGATTTCAAATTCCCGATGGGGTATGAAAATATTCGTATTCAGGCGGTGATTAAGACGCCTGCAGAGGTGCTGGAGGCGGGGGAATCGGAACGGGCTTTCATGGAAGAAGTTGAACGCGGCATAGCGCTGTGGGAAAGGGCTGCCGGTGAACCAGGATTTTAAACAGTGTCTTGAGAGCAAAAAGGTAATCGCTTTTGCTAAGGGCAAAAGCCTGGTTAAGAAGGAGCTTGCGGTCGCAAAGAGTGATCTGGCTGATGCGAAGGCGGGCTATGAAAACGAGCGTTACAAGTGGTCGACGATCCAGGCTTACTATGCCATGTTCCATGCCGCGAGGGCGCTCGTTTACTCTAAGGGATATCGTGAGAAGAGCCACTACTGTCTGACCGTGGCTTTGAGGGCGCTGTTTGTGGATGAGGGAGAGATGGATGCAAAGTCAGCTCGAGATTTCCTTAATGCCATGAACCTGCGTGAGGCGGCTGATTACGAATCCGAATTCTCTCAATCAGGGGCGAAAGCGGTCATTGCTGCGGCGGAGAAGTTCATCGAAAAGGCAAGCGTTATTTTAGGTATTGGTTAATAGCGGTGAACATATCGGCAATCTAAATGTAACGGAGATATAGATTATGCCATGTGCTTATCATCCGGATCGTGAATCTGTTGATACATGTAGCGATTGCGGCAAACAGGTATGTAAGTTCTGCAAAGCAACAGTCGATGGCAAGACTCGCTGTCCAGGCTGCATTGAAAAAGATTATGGTTCGCCCAAGATAACAGCGCCGGAAATTAAAGAAACAAGTACGAGCCAGCCAGCATATACTCACCCAAGATATGTAATCCACTGGAATTGGTTTTTATTATTATTATTTGTGGCTATCGGAAGCGCATTAATGCTTTGGTACTATTATAGAACCGGAGAAGTGGCCAGTAACATTTATAGCGGTCTAAATTCAACGTCTCAAGTCGCATCCCTTCCAACATCTACATGGGTTGGGCCTGACGGTGAGAGGGAATATGAATATGTATCATGTGGAGATAATTGCTACTATGTAGGGGCAGATGGTCATCCCATAGAGTTGATTAATAACCCGGATGCAAAGAATCCGAGTTGGGAAGAGTTGAAGAATTTTTTAGCAGTAGACCTTACTGATGGAAACTCGTATTTTGTCGGTGTGTTCACATGCGGCGATTTTGCTGAGATGCTGCATAACAATGCCGAACGGGCAGGGATAAGAGCGGCATGGGTAGCCATTGATTTTTCGAGTGGTGGTACCGGTCACGCAAACAATGCGTTCAATACAACCGATGAAGGGTTGATATATATTGATGATACGGGTATTCAGGATACAGCCCAGATTAAAAATTCCGAATGCGACAGGGATAGAAGAGCAACAGTCTCAATAGGGAGTGAGTATATTCCCGAATCCATCTTCCCGTGTGTGTGGTACGATGAGTGGGAGAGCATGGGTATTGTTAGTAACGTAAGTATTCAGTGGTAATACAAATAACATTATGAATCGGCTCGGCCCCAGCATTTTCAAATCCGCAATTTCCCCCGATTGTTCTAGTTTTAAATTCAAATATGATATACTTATCCCATTCGAGGAACAGGTAAGATGAAAGACTTAATATCCATAGCTGATTTATCATCCAAAGACATACAGGGGCTCATAGAGAGCGCCATAGAGCTCAAGCGCAAGCGCATAGGCACGCAGCTCAAGGGCAAGACGCTGGCCATGATTTTCGAGAAGCCCTCGCTGCGCACGCGTGTCAGCTTCGATGTGGGCATGTTCGAGCTGGGGGGGCACTCGATATATCTCTCCCCCGCCGAGATCGGGCTGGGGAAGCGCGAGCCGATAGCGGACGTGGCCGAGGTGCTGTCGCGCTACGTGCATGGCATCATGGCGCGCACCTTCGCCCACGATACCGTCGTCCAGCTGGCAAAGTATGCGACCGTGCCTGTGATAAACGGCCTGTCGGATGAGGAGCACCCGTGCCAGATACTCGGCGATTTGCAGACGATCTACGAGAAGAAGGGGACGCTCAAAGGACTGAATGTCGCCTATATCGGCGATGCCAATAACTGCGCCAACAGCTTGCTGCTGGCCTGCGCCATCACGGGCATGGAGTTCTGGATAGCCTGCCCTATGGGATATGCTCCATCGAAGGAAATAATGCTCAAAGCCAGGGGGAGGAAGGGCCAGGTCATGGTCACCGACGACCCGAAGATCGCTGTCCAGGACGCCGATGTGATTTATACGGATGTCTGGACCAGCATGGGGCAGGAGGCCGAGTCGGCAAAGCGCCGCAAGGACTTCGCCGGCTTCCAGGTGAACAGCAAATTGATCTCGGCGGCCAAGAAGGATGTCATATTAATGCACCCGCTACCGGCGCACTACGGCGAGGAGATCGCCGACGGGATGCTGAGGAAGCCGCAGTCGGTGGTCTTCGACCAGGCGGAGAACCGCCTCCACATGCAGAAGGCAATACTCGTAAAGCTGATGAAATGACCAAGCCTGTAGTCGCCATCATCGGACGGCCCAACGTAGGCAAGTCCACACTTTTCAACCGTTTGGTAGGCAAGCGGGTAGCCATTGTTGAGGACGAGCCCGGCACCACCCGCGACCGTATCTACGCGGATGCCTCCTGGAAGGACAAGTCGTTCTCCATCGTCGATACCGGCGGATTGCTGGCCGACCCCTCGACCGATATCGAGCAGCTCATCAAGCAGCAGGTCATCACCGCCATCGATGAGGCCGATGTCATCATCTTCGTCATCGATGTGCTGGAAGGCATAACGATAATCGATAAGGAGCTGGCCGAGTTGCTGCGGCGCAGCGGCAAGCCGCTGGTGCTGGCCGCGAACAAGGCCGATAACGAGCAAAGGGGCTACAGCGCAGCCCAGTTCTACGAGCTGGCCCTGGGTGACCCCATCCCCATCAGCGCCTACCACGGCATGGGCATACATGACCTGATGGACGCAGTCGCCAAGCATCTCCCCGAGGCGCACGATGAGATGGGGCAGGCCTTGATGAAGATGGCTATCGTGGGGCGGCCCAACGTGGGCAAGTCGATGCTGCTCAATGCCATCCTGGGCAAGGAGCGGGTCATCGTATCGGACAAGCCGGGTACGACCAGGGACGCCATCGATACCGTGTTCGAGTGGAACGGCGAACGCATCATGATAATCGATACGGCGGGCATAAGGCGGCGCGGGCGCATAGACCGGGGCATCGAGCGCTACAGCGTGGACCGCGCCTCGCAATCAATCGAGCGCTGCGACGTCGCCATACTTGTTACGGAGGCCACTGATATCATGGCGGCGCAGGACGCGCACATCGCCGGCTTCATATTCGAATCGTACAAGGGGCTCGTGGTCGTCGTAAACAAGTGGGACTTGGTCGAGGATACCGCAGATAAGCGGCAGTGCCTCGCCCAGATCCGCAGCAAGCTGAAGTTCATGCCCGATGTGCCCATACTTTTCATCTCCGCCCTGCACGGCAGGGGTATAAAAAACGTACTTAAGTCAGCGCGCGATGTGTACGAGGAACGTTGCAAGCGCATCCCCACAGCATATCTCAATAATGCCGTCCGCGACATGATCGCCGCCCATTCTCCTCCGTCGGTCAGGGGCAAGAAGCTTAACATCACATATACTACGCAGGCGGAGGTCAACCCGCCCACGTTCGTCTTCTCCATTAACGATAAGTCGCTGTTGCATTTCTCGTACGAAAGGTATCTGGAAAATCACCTGAGACAGAACTTCGGCTTCAGGGGCACTCCGCTGAAACTTGTCTTCAAACAGAAAGGGGAGCAATGATCGTCATCCAGCTCATCGGTATGGTAGTCATAGGGTATCTACTGGGGGCGATACCGTCCGGCGTGATCATCGGCAAATTGATGCACGGCATCGACGTGCGCGATCACGGCAGCGGCAGCATGGGTATGACCAACGTGATACGTACCGTCGGGGCCAAGGCAGGTTTCATCGTCCTGATACTCGATTTGCTGAAGGGGTGCGTCGCCGTGGCCCTGGCCTGGGCTATCTTCTATTCTGCCAATCATGACATGGTGCACTGGGGACAGATGGCGGGGGGAGCCGCGGCGGTTATCGGCCACAGCTGGCCGGTCTACGTCGGCTTCAGGGGTGGGCGCGGCATCTCCACGGCGTTCGGGGCTATCATGGTCCTCTCTTGGCAGGTCGGGCTCATCTGTTTGGCTGTATTCCTGCTGATGGTCGTTATATTTAAGTTCATATCGCTGGGCTCCATCATGGGGGCTGTAACGCTGGTGGTGGCCATGGTTATATCTTATGTGTATGACTGGGAGCCTGTTTCTTATATGGCATTTGCGCTCGTCGTCGCGCCTATAGTAATATTCAGGCATAGGGCAAATATAAAGAGGCTGCTGTCGAGGACGGAGTCCAAGATCGGGCAGAAGGTTAAGGTGAAATGAAGGTTGCCGTTATCGGTAGTACGAGCTGGGGCACAACGCTGGCGGTGATACTGGCCAGGAAAGGCATCGATGTTTCTTTGCTGGGCTTCACGCCAGAGGAGGCCAGAAAGATGGCGGCGGAGCGCGAGAATGCGGACAGGCTGCCCGGCGTGCGCTTCCCGAATTCGCTTACGCCGGTTGAAGGTATCGACGAGACACTGAGGGATGCATCACTTGTCATAATCGCAGTTCCGTCTCAGGAGATGCGCAGGAATATGCGGGAGGCCAAGGGACATATCCCGCTCAAGACAATCATTGTCAGCGGCTCCAAGGGCTTCGAGCTGAATTCCGATAAGCGGATGACCGAGGTCGTCCTCGATGAGCTCGGCACTAGATACAAGCCGTACGTTTGCGCACTCTCGGGGCCGAACCTGTCAAAGGAGATTGCGAAAGGCCTCCCCGCTGCGAGCATGGTTGCGGGTTATGACATAAAGTCGGCGGAGGCGGCCCGGCGCATATTGAACTCACCATCGTTCCAGGTCTATACCAGCGATGATGTAATAGGGGTCGAGCTCGGCGGCACGTTGAAGAACATCGTGGCCCTGGGCGCCGGCATGGTGGACGAACTGGGTTATGGCAACAATGCCAAGGCTGCTTACATGGCGCACGGCCTCAGCGAGATAGCAAATCTCGGGGTGGCCATGGGTGCCAAGCCTCTAACGTTCCTCGGCCTCGCCGGGCTGGGCGATCTGCTGGCGACATGCGACAGCTCCCTGAGTCGCAATCACACCCTGGGGGAGGGGTTGGCCAACGGTCATTCGGTGAAGGAGATGGTTGAGGTTATCGGCAGCACCGTCGAGGGCATACCAACAACTGCTGCTGCACTGAAGCTCTCGAAAGAGTTAAGAGTAGATATGCCTATTACCGAGCGAATTTACCGAGTGTTATATGAAGGTCTTAGCCCCGCGAAGGCCATGGCTGAATTGATTGGTGACTTGAGTCCTCTCCCAATATAGATCAGGGATTATTTTGCTACTTCGACCAGCGAGGGAAAATCTCTTGGTAATACTCGTACGTTAATCTGGTCACAGCCTTTCCATCGGAATTCATCGTATATATATCGAAGTTGTCACCGTGATATGAAGAGAAGACGATTTCTGTACCATCGGGCGACCAGCAGGGATAGTCGTCCCATGAGGATGGGCTATTAGTAATGTTGGTGACATCGGATCCGTCGAGGTTCATCGTATATATATCGTAGTCTCCGGTACGATCGGAGGTAAAAGCTATTTTGCTGCCATCAGGAGATATGCTGGCATCGATTTCCTCGCTGGGGCTGTTTGTTAATCTGACCTGGTTAGAGCCATTGATATCCATAATATAGATTTCACTGTTTCCATCGCGATTTGAGGAGAACGTGATTTTGCTGCCATCTGGTGACCAGTGCGGGATGACATCCATAGCGGAATTGTTCGTCAGTCGCATGATGTTGGAGCCATTTGAGTACATGGTGTATATCTCGTAGTTTCCATCTCGATTTGAGCAGAAGACAATTCTACTTCCATCTGGGGACCACCAGGGATCCGAGTCGTCTGATGTATTATTTGTTAGACGATTCTGTTCCGTTCCATCAGCGTTCATAGTATATATTTCCCAGTTCTGATCTCGGTCTGAAGCAAAGGCAATTTTTTGGCCGTCAGGTGACCATGCTGGTTCTGTATTACTGCCAGAGGTATTAGTAAGGTAAATAATGTTAGAGTTGTTTACAGTCATTAAGTAGATTTCTTGGTCAATCACTGGACTTGATACGAATACTATCTTGCCGTTAATAGTACGAAAGGTATTTTGTTTGTTTAACGCAATGAATATAAAAGCAATAATAATGGCAATGAGCAGTATTGTTAGTACAATCTCCCATTTTCTAATTATGCTCATTGTTCTTATGCGTTCGTACAAGCAATCCGCCTTTCCACAGATGTCAATACATTTTTCTCACAGTGTTTCCTTATCATAAAGGATATGTCTTCCGATGTTTTGAGTATTATAGCTTAATATCTGGCGAGGGTCTATCTAATTCACCATATTCGTAGAGGATGGCAGTTGCGGCTACAATTCCAGCCGTCTCCGCCCTGAGCACATGTGGCCCGAGTGTTATCCTCTGTATGCCGCATCGCTGTGCCGATTCCAGCTCATCTTCAGTAAAGCCGCCTTCTGGACCGATAAATATATTTAATGTTATAGAATCGTGTTTTGGGGTATTGAGACGTAGCACTTCACTTAATCTAAGCGATTCTGATGTAATACCTGCAATTAAGGATAGACCTTCGATAGAATGGCACGCATCGTTGAAAGACACCGCATTTTTCAAAACAGGCAGGATACTTCTTCCGGATTGTTCTGCTGCTTCTTTGATGATCTTCTGCCAGCGAACCAATTTATTGGCGCTGATTTTTTTGACTACACATCGTTCACAGACAATAGGAACGAATGCCGACACGCCGATTTCAGTGCATTTTTGAAGCACGAACTCGAATCTATCTGATTTCAAGAGCGCTTGATATATTGTAATCCTGACCTTCGGTTCGGCGATCCGTTTCGTATTGCATATGGTACCTTTAATCTGATTCCCCCCTATTTTCCCGAGAATAACCTCGTATTCGAATCCTTCGTTATCCAATACTATAATATTGTCACCCCTATGCAAACGTAGCACATTTCTAATTTGATGAACAACTTCACCCTGTAAGATGACATTATCGTGGTCAATACAATGTCTATTTATGACAAAGCGCTGCATGTAAAAATCTCTTGAAGAGCATCAGGATTCAAAAACGTCTTTAATACGGTTGAAGAACCCCTTGCCCTTCTTTGGCATTACTGCTGGGCCCAGTGTTTTTGATAATTCGTTTAATAATTTCTTTTGCTCGTTTGTCAATGATTCGGGTGTAACCACGTAGATTACAACTAATTGATCACCGCGACCACCGCCGTGGAGATGGGGTATACCCTTGCCCTTAAGCTGCATGATCTTGCCAGACTGGGTTCCGCCAGGGATTTTCAGGGGCATCGCGCCGTCTAACGTAGGTATCTCGATCTCATCACCGAGTGCTGCCTGAGGGAAAGTGATCGGGACCTCATACAGAATATCATCGCCATGACGTTTGAATAGTTTGTGATCCTTTACAGATACAGTGACGTAAAGATTCCCGGCGCCGCCTCCGTTTCTACCGGCATTTCCCTCGCCGCTCATGCGGATTTGAGAGCCTTCATCTACACCTGCGGGTACAGATACAGCGATACGGCGTGTTTTCTCTTCATACTTTGAACCTTTACAGTTTATACATGGGTCAGAGGTAACCTGCCCACTACCGCCACAGCGTAGACAAGTAGTTACACTAACGAATTGGCCGAAGAAACTACGCTGTACCTGTCGTAGTTCGCCTGAGCCGTTACATTCAGGGCATTTAACCGGGCTGCTACCCGGCTTACATCCTGTTCCTTGGCATTTCGAGCAGTATTCCGTCCGGTGTATCTCGATTTCCTTTTCGCAGCCGAAGGCTGCCTCTTCAAACTCGATGGTTATGTGGTGACGAAGATCGCTGCCACGCTGCGGTCCGTTTCGAGTTTGCCTGGTTGTAGTCCCGCCGAAGAATGTTTCAAATATATCTCCGAGTCCGCCCCCAAAACCACGGAATATATCGCTATCGAAACCCCTACCGAATGTTTCACCGTCATGCCCAAAACGATCATATGCTTGTCTGCGCTCTGGGTCTGATAGAACTTCGTAAGCTTCATTAATCTCCTTGAACCTCTCTGCAGCCCCGTCGTCGCTATTTTTATCAGGGTGATATTGATGTGCAAGCTTTCTAAAAGCTCGCTTTATATCGTCGGCAGAGGAATTCTTGGGGACGCCTAATATCTCGTAGTAGTCCCTTTTTTGTGTTGCCATTGTATTTAAAATCCGTTCGTAATTTAACTTAATATTATAATTCACAATAGAATGCGTTACAAGTTTGCTAGTAAAGTCTTGGCTATCCAATAGAGATGGTGGCACTTGACAAATTTGGAGAAAAGGTAGTAGATTAGATATGGTTAGCACTCGGAGGCAGAGAGTGCTAATTGGTGGTAAATATGTTATCTGAACGCTCTGCAAACATACTGAAAATAATAGTAGATGAATATATTTGGACAGCGATACCAATCGGCTCCGAGACTATCGCGCATAAGTACAGCCTTGGGGTCAGTCCTGCGACCATACGGAATGAGATATCTCGTTTGGAGCGTGACGGGTATGTCCTCAGGAGGCATATTTCCGGTGGGAGTGTGCCTTCAGACAAAGGCTATCGATACTATGTTGAGCATTTGATGCAGAAGGTTGATATATCCTTGGATGAACAGCGAATGGTCTCGCATTTGTTTCATCAGGTTGAATGTGAGCTAGAACAGTGGACGCGTTTGGCTGCTGCGTTGCTTGCCCGCATGGGACATAATCTGGCGTTAGTGACTTTTCCCAAAGCAGTGTCTTCCTCGTTTAGCCGTGTTGATCTTGTATCACTGCAAGAATCTACGGCGCTACTTATACTGCTTCTTCAGGAAGCCAGGTTAAGGCATCAACTAGTTGCTTTTAACAAGGCGGTTACACAGGATGAGCTGAATGCAGTTTCACATGAGCTGAATGATCTTCTTTATGGGTTAACATGGGCTCAGATATTAGCTCACAGGCAAGACCTCAGTTCGCTAGCTTCTGAAGTGAAAAAAACTATCGTAGACATCATGTCGGAAGAAGATAAACGGAGCTATGAAGAACCATATATTGAGGGGCTCAGAAACATAGTTGCCCAACCGGAGTTCTCTGATAGCAAAGAGATAATCGGTATAGTGGATGTTCTGGAGAATAAGGATGCGTTAAGGACTTTGTTGCCGGAAGTGCCCAATTGGGACGGGGTGCATGTAGTTATCGGAGGGGAGAACAGGGAAGACTCGATGCGGGGCTGCAGCATGGTGCTGACCCTTTACGGCATCCCAGGCGAGGTCAAGGGTGCGCTCGGTATCATAGGCCCGACGCGCATGCAATACAGCAGGGCGGTATCTTCCGTGCGGTATTTAGGTTCGGTGATGAGTAACCTTGTAGGTGAGTTGCACAAAGGCAGACAATAGAGATTATGAGCTCGCTTATGGATGACAATCGAATTATGCCTGAAGGGGATGAGGAATCCGGATCATCTGGCATAGTTAGTGGGGATGAGAAGTCTGTTGGTTCGGAGGATGCAGTGTCCCTTAAGAAAGCGCTTGCTGAAGAAGGGGAAAAGGCTGCAAAGTACCTATCAAACTGGCAGAGGGCTCAAGCCGATTTCATAAATTATAAGAGACGCACCGAGCAGGAGAGAGGTGATATCGTCAAGCTGGCCAACGCTGGGCTGATCCTGAATCTGCTATCGGTGGTCGATGATATGGAACGGGCACTGGATCACGTTTCAGACAAAGTCGCCGGGTCGAAATGGATTGATGGAATAATTCTAATTTATCGCAAGTTCATGGCGATACTTGAGGCAAACGGCGTAAGCGAGATGAAGACGCTTGGGGAGAAGTTCGATCCTTGTCTTCACGAGGCTGTAGGTCATATCGAGGGGAATAGTGACGAGGTTGTCGCCGTTGTACAGAAAGGATACATGTTGAACGACAGGGTTCTTCGCCCGGCGAAGGTTATGGTGGGAGATGGCCGTGAACCTGCTAAAAAAAGCGAGGTTGAGGAAAGCGAATAGGAAAGCAGCTTGTGTATTAACAAAGAAAGCAATTATTGATATTACGGAGGTGTAAAAATGGGAAAGGTTATCGGGATAGATTTGGGTACAACGCTCAGCGAGGTGGCGGTGATGGAGGGTGGGGAGCCGACGGTAATAACAAATGCCGAGGGCTCGCGCCTTACGCCGTCCGTTGTGGCTGTGAGCAAATCAGGGGAGAGGCTTGTAGGGCAGATAGCAAAGCGGCAGGCTATAACAAACCCCGAAAATACAGTATATAGCATCAAACGTTTTATGGGGCGTAAATTCGGGGAACCTGCCGGTCGTGAGTTGCCTGTAGAGGAGGATGCCCGCCGCAAGTCATATAAGGTAACAAGGGGCCCGAATAATGAGGTAAGGGTGGTAATGGGTGGCAAGGAGTACAGCCCGCAGGAGATATCTGCTATGATACTGCAAAAGTTGAAGCAGGACGCCGAGGCATATCTGGGCGGGAAGGTGACTGAGGCTGTCATCACTGTTCCTGCATATTTCAATGATAGCCAGAGGCAGGCGACCAAGGATGCCGGCGAGATTGCCGGCCTGAAGGTGCTCAGGATAATAAACGAACCGACGGCTGCGGCGCTGGCATATGGGCTGGATAAGAAAAAAGACGAAACCGTGGCCGTGTATGATCTTGGCGGTGGCACATTTGATATCTCCATCCTGGAGCTGGGCGAGGGCACATTCCAGGTTAAATCTACCAGCGGCGATACTCACCTCGGCGGGGATGATTTCGATCAGGCGATCATGGATTGGCTGTGCAATGAGTTCAAGAAGGATCAGGGCATCGATTTGAGACAGGACAAGATGGCTTTACAGCGCTTGAAGGAAGCCGCTGAGAAAGCCAAATGTGAGCTTTCCACTGTAATGCAGACCGAGGTCAGCCTCCCGTTCATAACAGCTGACGCAACGGGACCGAGACATTTGAATATTACCCTGACCAGGGCTAAGCTCGAACAGCTGGTTATGGATCTTGTGGAAAAGACGGCCGGGCCCTGCAAACAGGCGCTTTCCGATGCCGGACTCACAGCGAAGCAGATACATGAGGTTATTCTGGTCGGCGGCCAGACTAGGATGCCGTTAGTGCAGCAGAAGGTTAAAGAGCTATTCGGCAAGGAACCCAATAAGAGTGTAAATCCCGACGAGGTTGTAGCTATGGGCGCGGCGATACAGGGAGGGGTGCTGAAGGGGGAGGTCAGCGATGTTCTGCTGCTCGATGTTACACCACTGACGCTGGGCATCGAGACACTGGGAGGCGTCATGACACCGCTTATCCCGAGGAACACTACAATTCCGACGGCCAAGAGCCAGATATTCTCGACTGCGTCCGATGGACAGACGAGTGTGGAGATACATGTTCTGCAGGGCGAGCGTGCCATGGCTAATGATAACAAGACGCTGGGCCGGTTTATGCTCGATGGGATAGTGCCGGCTCCGCGCGGCATGCCCCAGATCGAGGTTTCTTTCGACATTGATGCCAACGGCATCGTGAGTGTGAAGGCACACGATAAGGGAACGGGCAAAGAGCAAAAGATTGTGATAACCGCATCGAGCGGACTGTCAAAGGACGAAGTGGAGAAGATGAAACACGAGGCTGATAAGTATGCCTCAGAAGATACCAAGAAACGCGAAGAGATAGAAGCCAAGAATACAGCTGACACTCTGGCCTATTCTGCAGAAAAAACATTGAAAGAGCAGGGAGCCAAGATACCGGCGGATCTGAAACAGAAGGCTGAGGAGAAGATTAAGAGCGTCCGTGATGCTATCAATGCAAACAATACCAACGATATCAAGAGGACATCCCAGGAGCTCTCTGACGTATTGCAGCAGATAGGCACAATGTTGTATCAGCAGGGGGCCGGGCAGCAGCAGGGGCCGGGGGCAGGGGCTCCTCCACCGCCGGGGGATGGGAAAAAGACAGACGACGGAACGGTGGAAGGCGAGTTCCGAGAGGTTTGATCGATACGTGATGACGATAGAGAGCGGGACTCATCTGTCCCGCTCTTTGCTGTTTGGAGGGGGCTATCAGCTAGCGTTTGTTCGTATTGACTGCATAGTAGGGCTTTGATTATACTTCAGGCAGCTTTAAAGAGGTTAGGATTTAGATGGCTTACGCAAGGATTACGGGGTGGGGGAAGTATCTGCCGGAACGCGTGATGAAGAACAGCGACCTGGAGAAACTGGTGGATACCTCGGATGAGTGGATTGTGACCCGCACCGGCATCAGTGAGAGACATATTGTGGGTGATGAAGAAGCAACCTCCACCATGGCGGTGGTGGCGGGGAAGAAGGCGTTGGAGGTGGCTAAGCTGCGGCCGGAGGACCTGGATTTAATCATACTAGCTACATGCAGTCCTGACAGGATAGTGCCGGCTTCGGCAGCATATGTTCAGCATGCACTTGGAGCTAACAAGGCTGCTGCCTTCGATGCGATGGCGGGGTGCAGCGGTTCGCTATATGCTTTGGTCACTGCTTACCAGTTCATCACCTCCGGGGCTTACAAGAATGTGCTGGTGGTCGGCAGCGAGTCTCTTACGCGCGCGATAGATTGGACCGACCGTTCCACCTGTGTCCTTTTTGGGGATGGGGCGGGGGCTGTTGTAGTACAGGCGAACAAACATTCCACCGATATGCTTAGCTTTGTACTCGGCAACGATGGCGGTGGCGCGGACCTTCTTTATGCGCCGGGGCCGTGCGGCAAACGTATAGATGCAACCAACAATGGTCATTACTACCTGCGCATGGACGGGCGTGAGGTGTTCAGGTTTGCAGTGAATACTCTGACCGATGCGGCCAAGCGGGCGGTGGAAGCCGCCGGGCTCAAGATATCCGATATTAACCTATTTATCCCGCATCAGGCCAATCAGCGTATCACCAAAGCCGCGATGAAGTCACTGCACCTGTCCAGCGATAAGGTTTTTATGAATCTGGACCGCTATGGAAACCTGTCGGCGGCATCGGCTATGGTGGCCCTGTGCGAAGCCGCGGAGCAGGGCAGGCTCAAGGATGGCGATCTGGTCGTCTTGGTGGCCTTTGGCGCCGGACTGTCATGGGCTGCGATGGTATTGCGCTGGCAGCCAAAGGGCTGATACCGCGCAGCTTTTCCCCGTGTATTTTCGTATCTGCGTATTAGCATCAATTGGTTGTTAACCAAGTTTATTATAATGGTTGACAATTATCTATGAGCTCGTTTAAAGTATTAGCTAGTTGTGTCGTTAGGTTCCTATGCATAAAATGGAGATTCTAGAGCGATTGCGACAGGGAGAATCCATCTCGGGTGAGGAACTGGGGCGGTCAATCGGCATATCCAGAACCGCAGTGTGGAAGCATATCAACGAACTGAAGAGTGAGGGATATGAGATTGATTCCGTGCCGAGTAAGGGCTACTGTTTTATCAGTGCGCCCGATGCATTGTTGCCCGCGGAGATTAGAACTGGGCTTAAGACACAGCTGATAGGCCGGGATATCGCTTATCAAAGGGAAACTCCGTCCACGCAGGAGATTGCTAAAGCCCTGGCATCTCAGGGTGTAAGCGAGGGCACCATCGTGGTTGCCGAGACGCAGAGCAAAGGCCGGGGCAGGGTTGGACGGCAATGGTCCTCACCTCGGGGTGGTGTTTACTTTTCTATAATCCTGCGCCCTGATATGAAGCCCAGCGAAGCACTGCGCCTGCCGCTGGTCGCTGGTGTCGCTGTAGCTCAAGCGATGAAACAGGAAACGAAACTCGAGCCAAGACTGAAATGGCCAAATGATATCATGCTCGGCAGTAAGAAGATCGGTGGAATCCTTACGGAGATGAATGCGGAGATGGATCGCCTGGACTGGGTCATTATCGGGGTAGGCTTAAACGTAAATACGTCTCACAAATCCTTTCCGGCGGACGTCGAGGAGACAGCAACGTCATTGATGGAGGTATGCGGGAGAATCATCCCTCGCGTTACACTGCTCCAGGATATCCTGTTCGAATTCGAGTCGCTCTATGAAGAATTGACAAGATCTGGGTTTGAGCCTGTTCGTGACAAGTGGAAGACCTTGAGCAATACCATAGGTGAAAAAGTGGTTGTCAGTCTGCCTAATGGACAGATTAAAGGCACGGCCGTTGATATCGACGCTGATGGCGCACTAATCCTGCAGAAGGATGACGGCAGTTTTGAAAAGATAATTGCGGGAGTCGTCAAACTGAGGAAATTACAGGAGTAAATAATGATCGATGGAATTATTATCGGTTTCTATTTCTTGGCGATGCTGGCGATAGGCCTGTATTCGTTTAAGAAGAGAGAGGCTTCTGGCAGTAACGGTTTCTTCGTCGCTGGCCGCAAGGCGGGCTTACCTTTAGTGGCTGGCTCTCTGGCTGCTACTTTCATCGGCTCCTCCGTTGTTATTGGAATGGTGGGCAGCGGTTATGCTATGGGGCTTCCCGGCGTCTGGTGGCTTCTGGTGGGAGCGGTAGGACTTATCATCCTCGGACTGTTCTTGGCTAAGAAGGTGCGCAGAGTAGGTGTTTATACTTTGCCGGAGCTGCTGGAGAAGCAATATGGCGCTAACGCGAAGTTGCTTGCTTCGCTAGTTATTGGGGTCTCGTGGATTGCCATATGCGCGGCGCAAATACTAGCTGCTGGCAATGTCCTGCATGCCCTTGTCCCATCCTGGGATGTACGTGAATTAATGGCCATCTGCGCTGCCGTGTTCGTCATCTATACCGTGCTTGGAGGACAGTACTCAATAATACGTACAGACCTGGTACAACTGATAATTCTGATCGTCGGTCTGGTCGTAACGCTGGGGCTGATCATGCATGACGTTGGCGGCATAGGAGGGCTCAAAGCATCTCTATCAGAGGATTTCTTTTCATTTCCTGTGAATAGTAGTTTCGGATGGTATAACCTGGTTGTATACCTGGTTTTGACGGGTTCCGTTTATGTGGTAGGCCCTGATATGTATTCCCGTCTCTTCTGCGCCCGCGATGAGAAGGTGGCAAGGAATTCGGCATTTACAGCTGCGCTTATAGCGATTCCTGTGGCTTTTATCGTAGTTCTAATAGGCATGGGAGCGAAAGCGTTGTTTCCCGGCATTGCCCCTTCTGACAAGGTGTTTCCCACATTGATTCAACAGCTCCTGCCTGTAGGGGTGAGCGGTCTGGTGGTTGCGGCGCTTCTGGCCGCACTTATGTCTTCTGCCGATACCGTAATACTTACAACAAGCACTGTACTGTGTGTGGATGTCGGTTTTCATCTTATCCCGAACGTAAGCGAGCGAAAGAGGCTCTTAGTTACAAAGATAGGCGTGGTCATTATCGGGGTGCTGGCATTATTAATAGCTATGCAGATGAAAGGCATAATAAATACTCTTTTATATTCCTATACCATCTTCACCAGTGGCATCGTCATCCCTGTTATAGCGGGATTCTACAAGGATAAGCTAAAAGTAAACTCGTGGGGGGCGCTGGCTGCTATCGTGGGCGGGGGTGGCACTGCGCTGGTTATAAAGCTTTTAGGGTCCCGCGTTCAGGGCTATCATCTAGACCTTGTTGGATTCGGCGTTTGTGCTATACTTTTATTCAGCGTTAGCTGGATGACAGGGAGGATGAAAACATGGAAATCACATGGCTCGGGCATTCCTGCTTCAGGATAAAGGGCAAGAAGGTCACAATAATAACAGATCCATATGATGATTCTATCGGTTACACACTCGGTGAGCAGAACGCTGATATAGTTACGATAAGTCATTCTCATCCCGGTCACGGTTTCGCTAAGGGTGTTTCCGGGGCGACCAGGGTTATTAACGGCCCAGGGGAGTATGATGTATCCGGTGTGCTTATTACGGGGATTAAGACTTTTCATGATGCTGTAAAAGGGGAGGAGAGGGGAAAGAATATAGCATATCTTTTCGACATAGAGGATATAAGGATCTGTCATCTAGGCGACCTGGGCCACGTTCTGGATGCGGAGAAGGCTTCTGGTTTGTCTGAGGTGGATATCCTTATGATTCCGGTCGGGGGGGGCTCCACTATCGGTGCTTCCGATGCTGCTGAGATAACCAGGCTTCTTGATCCCAAGATTGTCATCCCTATGCATTATAAGACGGAGGACTTGAAGTTTAAACTTGATTCGATAGATAAGTTCAGGAAGGAAATGGGCGTAAAGACTGATGTAAAGCCCGAACCAAAGCTTGTCATCGGTAAAACCGGATTGCCGCTGGAAACACGGATTTTTTTGATGAGCTATAAGGACTGAGTGGAGTCGGGTTGCCCAAACCCTTGTAGTCCCCCAAATGTTTGGGGGACTTTTTATTCAGTCAGGAGATATTCCAACTATGGCAGGGGGCAGTCTCCTCAGATCTCCCTGAATGTTGTTTAACAAGTGTGAAGTCTGAATATTTTCCCACATTCTAGAGATGGGTGCGGAAAAGAATTCAATCTAATTTGCTCTGGGTACTATATTTTATTGCTATACATGGATTTTGAGTCTATGCTGGGATTTCCGGATAAGATTGGGTAGTAAAAGAAGAGCCCCTCGCTATTGCGAGGGGCTCTTGGTTATACAGTTACTGGTCTAAGCGTAGCGCTTATTAAACAGGGCGTCTAGTCCTGATGATCAGTACCACGACACCGACAAGGAGTACTGCGCTGAGTGCAATTACAACCCAGACCCAGGTTGGCGTGCCCTCTGACACCACGGGCGGTATGGTAAGCGTGGTGAATGTGCCGAAATCGCTCCATGGTGAATTGGTTGCGGTGTCACTATTCGTCGCTCGAACTTTCCAGCAGTAGTTAGTGCTTTGCTGTAAAGACTGCGTAATCTGGTACGCGGTCACCTCGCCAAGGGCGCTGCTACCGGTCAAGTTGATAACTGGACTTGCCCAGTCACAGTTCTTGGCTACTACAAGCTCGAAGCCAGATGCTTGAACCGCGCTGGTCCATTGCAGCGTTGGTTGCAGGCTGACATCCTGTTCACCGTCTGTAGGACTCATGCATATCGGCTTAGCGCTGGCAGGGCCCAGAGGTGTGGTGAAACTCCAGGTCTCGGACCACTGACTGAATACTGGGCTGCCGTTGACTCTGACATGCCAGTAGTACTTCTCGCCTAAGAAGAGTTCGACCGAAGCCTGAGTGCCCTCGGTGGTAGTGACAGATCTAGGAAATACCAGGCTGCCGAAATCGGAATCATAGGCTACCTGGTAATCATACCATTGTGCCTTGGGCATGTCCTCCCACATGAGGGTGACATGCGCTAGGTTAGAGGACTCCTGACCTCCGATGATAACTCCCGCTGCCGTGGTTCCATCAGCGGGAGAGATTAAGGTTGGCTTGATCAGGGTGTCTATGTAAGCCCATATTTCAGGCGCAGATGTTAAATTGTTCCGGCCTATGGCGAAAACGTATGTCTGTGTAGGAGCTGTCTCCATATCCGTAAGGATGGTGCTGCCAACTAGCCCGTCGTTCCCGTCAACGCGTTCGAAGACAACATCGTCAGCGAGGGCTTCACTAGGGTTAACCGAGCGAACGATGTTGGGGTTATTGTTTGATGGGAATGGGTTGCTGTTATTTCCTACTATAGCCCACACTATACCATTACCATCGCAGTCTATGTCTTTGATATCGGTAATATAGGTGGTGGCAGTCGTGCTGTTGTAGGTTTGATAAATCTGGTCCCATGTGTCACCGGAGGTGGCGTCTATCCTGTAGATGCCACCATTGCCAGCGAATGATCCGTTGACGCCTGCGTATACGAAGCCGTTTTCAGCGTAGTTGCTGTCGAATGCTACGTAGACGGTGTCACCGGCGGCGGCAGGGCCTGTGAGCCCCACCTCTGTGAAGGTGAAGTCGTTGTCCCAGTCGGTGCACATGTAAACGTTGCCCTGGTTAGTGCCGACAAGCACGGTCTTATCGTCAAAAAGCTTCATGTCTGTGATGGTTTCTGTTGTGCTAATCTCTGTATCATCTGTACCGTACCAGTGACCGCCAAAATCTGTAGTTTTCCATATCTTATTGGCATTGGATACAATTAGCGTATTTCCATCAATTACGGCCCATGTCTGAGCCGGGAGTGGATTGTGTGCAGAATCGAATGGGGCGTTTAAGCTCGACGCCCAGAGGTTCCCTGCATCGGAGCTGGTGGAGATCAACGCAGTTGGTCCTCCCAAGGCGCTGAAAGGGCCAGTGACGAACATATTCGGCCTATCGGGAAAGAGTGCAGGTATCTCGACTTTATCGATGGACAAGCCAGGGAGGGGTTCTGCCAGGATCATACCCACTATCAACTCCCATGTGAGCCCACCGTCCTTGGTCTCCCACAAGAATCCGAAGGGGCCGGTGAACATATTCAAAGCGTTATCTCTGGTAACCATAAACAGCGTGCTGTCATCGTCATATGCCGGGGAAGGCACTATGTCCGATATCGAATCGATTTTACAATCAAGCAGGCCGCGGCCGTTCCAGCATACACTTTCATTCAGGTCTTTGGTTGTGGCGTAGAAACCGCTGAACGCACTTGCGCCTGGCATAGATTTAAGAAAACCGGTGCCGGCATAAGCGATTCCAGTGGTGGCGAAGTCGGGTGACATGATTACCGTTGCTGAACAGAATGGTGGTGTAGGCGGTACCGATAAAGTCAAGCATGATGCCGGTTTAAGACATGGCATCCAATCCTCTCCACCGTTGTCGCTGTAGTGCATTGGAGATATCCATGAATTCATCTGGCCATTGAAGCTGGCTTGTTGTAGCCCGACATAGATGAAAGCGGATTGGGCTGGCCCTGAGACCGCAATACTGAATACATCAGTTCTGGTCTCGGAGCCTCTTATATTGAGGTCGGTGACTGAGGATGTTGTCAGGGCTGCCTTTGCCAGGTCAACGCGGAACGCATCGCCCCTCTGTAAAGCATACGCAGTTGCCTCAGTATTGAGGCCTACGAAAACTGCGGGGACGCTGTTATAGTCCAAGGCAAACGCCATGCATGCACTTTTAGCCTGTATTGGAGTGTTATCTGTCTCATCAAAGAAGTGAGCGTCCTGAATGTAGGAGCCCCAGTTATTGACCGTGATATCACTTTCAGCCCTGAGATGAGCTCCAATAAGGGGATTTCCGAAGGTGTCTGCATATGTCAGACTGGGAGTGCCATTGACTACAGCAAGCACTGTTCCATCTTCACCGTAGTTGGGGGAGAATGCCGCAGCCAATACTCCGTACAACATTCCACCCGTGCCAACATAGTCTGAGCCTATAAACTGATTGGTCCATCCGCTGAAGCCGCTCAGGACCCAGACATCGCTGGTAGGACCGCCGTTATTTGTACTTAAAAGATAAGTGGCATCACCGTCGGAATCAAGTCCAACATCAAAGGATGATATGGTACCCACTGCAGCAGCAAAAGCACCCATAGATTTGAACGTTTTCCCGCGGTCCTCGGAAATGTAGGAATCCCTTAGCGTGGCGACGACAACTATATCATCGTCCTCCCATGCCGGTGAAACCTTGATAGCTATAATTCGTGTCGGGTCGGCTACTTTTGGTGAAGGACCCACTGTCGCCAAATAAGCGGCCGTAAGGCCTGTCATTCTCCAGGTATAGCCGTCGTCGACGGACTTCGTTACGTTCCAAGTCCCACTATTTTCGTCGTACACGGCGGCGAAAAGTGTATCGCCGTCAGGCGAAACTGCTATAGTTCCCACTTCCGTCATGGGAGCTAGTTGCATATCATCTGTACCGGGGATCGAGATCTTGCTCCATTTCTGGGTTCCCGCAGAGACTGTGTTTGATACAGAAAATGTCGCTGCAAAGGAAAATACCAGAAGGAGAGCCATCACTACCCCAAATACCTTCATTCTTTTTCCTTCCATTTCTCCTTCCTTTCATAAGGAACCTATACGCCCCCCTGTCCTTAGGTTTTTTAGATTGGGTTATGCCGCGAGGGGGGGCAGATTCCTCGTGGTCCTTACAACATTGTTTCACTCGATAAACATCCCCCCTTTCAAGATACAATAACAAACATGAGCGCGGACTAACTCCACCTCACTTTAGTCATAAGGTATATGTATAGAATTTGACAAAGATAAGCAATTAAACATTTGTACCATATCGGATAACCAATGTCAAGTCCTTTATAGCTATAGTGAGATGATTCTGTAATAGCGGGCGGTTCACTGTGGTTCCTGTGGGGCGAAGAGGCAAGTTGGGCCTTGCACCGGCCCTGGTAGTGTGGAAGTAATATTTTGCAATGTGAGGAAGCGGGAGAAAGCTATAGAAGAGTAAAATGGCTCCTGTGTCTGCAGGTGTTCCGGCAAAGGTAAAAGAGCCACCGCACTTGCGGTGGCTCTTTGTTGTTGGACTATTCTGACGCTGGGGGAGGGCTGGGAGGGGGCGGGTTATTCACAGGGCGTCTGGAATTCAATATGAGCACGGTTATGGTTATGGTCAAGAAAACGCCTAGGATAACCAGTATCCAGACCCACACCGGTGTGTGCCCCGCGCCGGCCGAAGTATCCAGGATGAAGCTGCCCAGGGCGCTCCAGGGGGTCTGTGTGTTTGTTGCAGTGCTGGTGCCCTTTACCTGCCAGTAGTATGTGTCATTGCTCAGGGCTTTCCCGGCTTCGTAGACCTGTATGTTGCCCAGTGACTCGTCTATGACAATATCTTCGGTGGCGAAGGTGGGGCTCCTGGCTACTTGAATCTGGTAGTTGCTGGCAGAGGCGATGCGAGTCCAGGTAAATAACGGCGTGTTATCCGTGATGGTGGCCCCAATCGCCGGGGTGATGAGACTGGGAGCGCCGCTCTGACCCCCGATGACCGTGGTGAATTGCTGAGCGGCATTCCATCTCGTGGCCATAGGCTCAATTGACCTGCAGCGCCAATAGTAGCTGGTAGCGGGCTTGAGATTAGTCACTGTAACCGTGAGGTCTGAAGTTGTTCCGCTCTCAGGGGAGGTGAATGCGCTGTCTTCAGATATCTGCCACTGGTACACGGAGGTACTGCTATTAGCCTGCCAGCGAAGGGGAACATTGACGCTGGTGTTGGTGACGAGTATTCCGAATCCGGTGGTGTGGTTCAAAGGTGAGACAGGGGCTGGGCCTGCTCCCGAGAGCCTGTCCTCATAGGAAGCCAGCTTGAATCGCCATTCCTTCCAGTCGAAGGTTATGGAGATGCAGTGGCTGCTCCCGGCGACGACGCGGCCCAGGTAGAGCCCATCCCACTGGCCAAGCCCGTCATTTAGTATCTCGAAATCAGGCGTGGCGAGTGAGCCATTGAGGCAACGAAGGACGCCGCCCGACGTGTAGCGACCACCGAGGTTAGGAGATGGCGTGTCGCCCGGTCCGATGGGGGCGCCTGTGCCGTTGTTGTAGCTTGAATCCCAGAGGGCAAATGCCGCGTATATCGTACCGTCCGGGCCGATTTGAATAGCTGTCGGCGCTACCCAGCGATAAGTTGTATCTCCAAGGCTCATACCCGCCAGAGGCTGCGGTTTAGGAGCGGCGCTGCTCCAGTTGTCGGGGGACCAGAGTGTCTGCCAGGTGCTGGCTGAAGGATCGCTGAGGTCAACAGTGGTGCGGACAACGCTGACATCGCTATAGCTGATGCGGTTTAGGTCCTGTGTTCCGCCTGCACCGCTGCCCACGAGCTGCCAGGAATCCAGCCAGCCCGCTGATGCGGCATAGATGATTTTATCTGTGGCCCAGTTTTTATCAAAGTTAACGACCGTGCCGCCGAGGTCGTTATGATCAATACCAGTCCAGGAGGGGTTGACATATATCTCATCTCCGATGTTCTCAAGGTCCTTGATGCATCCATCCTGAGAAATCCACACCTCGCATTGATGGCCGCTTTCATGGTCATACGTCCCGACGAGGATGCACTTGTCTGTGCCGCTTGCGCCAGACTCGCTATATATAGGAGAAGGCACTATGCTGTCGATCTCAAGGCCGAGTCCGGTCAGGGCGCCATCGGTCCAGCTTGCGCCGCGGTTGGTGGTCCTGTATATCCAGCCGTCTATGTCGCCAACATACATGATGCTGGAGTTGATTACGCACCAGCCGCTTTCGCTCAAGCCCGGCCCCGGCAGAGCAGTTCCTTTGGCACCTATGGGAATCTGAGGCAGCATCTTCCAGTCGTTGCCCCTGTCTGGCGAGTACCATATCGTCTCGGCATACGAGCCTGCTCCCCTGCGTGCGCCGAGCAGGAACATGGAGCTGTCATTGGAGAACTGCGGCACTACTTTAGGCCACCAGGTGCGGTCATCAACAAAGGTATGTCGATCGATGTTGGTAAGCATCTCCTTGCCGGCGAACCTGGAGCCGTCGGGGAGGCTGATATTCTCGTACATCACCCGTTCCCATTTACCGCTGGTGAGTCGCCACAGACTAAGGCCATCAGACCAATCGCTCATGGTGGAGATGTAAATCAGGCCATCGGTCTTGTAGAGAGGCGATACTTCTTCAGAGACGGCCTCTGCCAGGCACCACGTTCCATAATATGGGCTGGGGTACCCCGGTATATCCTCAGTGACCGCTATGTCATCAAGAATCCCCACCCCGTTGAAGGCGGTGCCGCGCGCGGTCGTATACATCTTGGATACTCCGCTTGAGGTGTAGCCGTCGCCGCCGCCAGCGGCCATCATGATGCCGGCCATGTTAGTGACAAAGACTGGCCATGCGCCCGATGGCGGCTTGAATGATGGAACAGGTGTGGGCCATGAAAGTCCGTTGCCGAGGCACAGGCACTGTGCCTGACCGGCAGGGGCTTCGCAGCCTACATAGATGGCGCTATTGGCATCCGCCGGAATCATGATATCGGAGATGCGAATGCCGCCGAAGGCTACGCCGCATGAGTCAACCATTGAGGGCCCTGTGACCGTGGCCAGGCCTGTGATGCGCCAGACATCGTTGTTGAAGATATTGGTGCAACCGGCAAGGCCGACGAATATATAGCAGTCGGTCAAGATATTAAAATCGGTGCCCGTGTCCATGCAGGAGGCGCCGGCATAATCAGCGGCTGCAATATTGGTATTGGTGGGGGAATCAACGTCCCCGCCCCAGATGCCATCGCCGGCGTCATAGAAACAGGTGTAGATGCCCGGGACTAGATTGTGGTTTGCATCAAAAGCGGGGTCTGTATTGAGGAAGTCGTTGGCAACGGCGGCGATCAGGCCGTCCGTTTTGAAGTTGCGCGATCCCATAACTGCTATGACATCAAGTCCGTTTCCAGCGGGCATGGTCCCGGGGGAAGGCGGGGTGCCGAAACCGGGTACAGCATTGGAGATTTGCAGATCATCCCAGTGGCTATGATTATTCAGGTTCCAGATATAAACACCCTCGCCGCAGCTGGTGCTGCCGTTGCCGCTGCTGGTATGAAGGCTGGATACACCCACTATTGCCATATAGGTACCGGGAGAATCCATATTCTCGACTATATCAAGCGATGTGATAGTGCCGCCGGTATTGGGGCCGTGAGGGGCCAGCGTTACCGCGGGGCAGCGCGGGGTGACACGGGTGAAGTTGTGGCCCCCGTCTGTTGAACTGTATATATTGCCCTGGCTCAGTCCGCCGGCATAGCTTGTATTAACTATCGGATTTCCGTTGATGAATCTCGTACCCGTAGCTACAAATACCGCGTCTTTGGAGCTGAGGCTGTTATTGTAGCCGGGCTGGGGGATAACGGCTATCGGAGCGCCTGTCTCGGAGGAGGGAACGTGCCAGGAGAGAGACCAGGTATAGCCGCCGTCTGTGGATTTGAACACCGCTATGTCGGAATAGGAGGGATAAACAGCCCATCTCAATCCGTCCCAGCGCATGGCGCCGCCAGATATGACATCCCTGTGTGAGCTGTCGTTGATCTCTGCGGTGGTATCCTCTACCAGTGCAAAGAGCGTTCCATCTTCCGCGGCGGTGAGATCCCAGATATCGCTGTCAGGCAGCATCTGGTAATTCGATGTAGTGGGCAGGTCCATTCGTGACCAGCTGTCAGAATCAGCCGAAACTGCGGCCGGGGAGGCTATCAGAACCGGTAACAAAAGGCTGGCCAAGATTGCGAGTATCATTGCCATCATTATTAGTTTTGTTGCCAGCTCTTTCATAGAGGCTCCTTCCAGGCACAATATAAAAACGATATTTGTGAAAAACAAGAGAGACAAGCATTTTTAACATATTAGCTATTTAATGTCAATAAAATCGTGGGGTGTGGGGGTGTGGGGCGATTTTTTCCCCGACGTTTTAGTGAATTGATTGGGATAATAAAAGAGCCCCTCGCTACTGCGAGGGGCTCTCTATTATCTGGTTAGTGGTTTAAGCGTGGCGCTTAAACAGGGCGTCTGGTTCTCAGGATAAGCACCAGAACGACAACACCTAGCACTACGCCGAGGACGATCAGTACCCAGACCCATGCTGGGGTAGATGTGCCACCGGCTGCTGTGTTAAGGGTGAAGCTGCCGAGCTGGCTCCAAGGAGTCTCTGTATCAGTATCGGAGTTGGTGCTCTTAACCTGCCAGTAGTAGGTGCCGTTCACCAGATCATTCTCAGCCTCGTAAGCCTGAACGTTGCCGAGCGTCTTGTTGATGACGATGTCGGCGGCGCCGAATGTCGGGCTGGTGGCTACCTGAATCTGGTAATTGGTAGCAGAAGCAACTCCGCTCCAAGTGAACAGAGGTGACTTATCCGTGATAGTAGAGCCGATCTCAGGTGTGATCAGCTGAGGCGCTCCGGTCTCACCGCCGATGACGGTGGTGAACTGCTGAGCAGTGTCCCATCTACAAAGCATGGGCTCCTCAGCCCTTACGCGCCAGTAGTAGTTTGTAGCCGGCTTGAGGTCAAGCACGGTCACGCTGAGATCTGAGGTGGTTCCAGTCTTGGGATTGGTGAACGCGCTGTCCTCAGAGACTTGCCACTCGTAGAGGGAAGCGCCGCCCTTGGCCTGCCAGCTGAGCGGTACGTTGACGCTGGTGTCAGAGACAAGAGCGCCGACGCCCTGGGCTCCAGTGACAGGTGAAACAGGGGCCGGGCCTGCGCCTGAGAGGGTGTCCTCCCAGAAGGCCAGCTTAAAGCGCCATTCTTTCCAGTCCCAGGTCAGGGAGATAAGGTGCGTGTTGCCAGCAACAGCGCGGTTCATCCAGAGGCCGTCCCACGGGCCGCGCCCGTCCTGGCAGTTCTCCCACTCTGTGGTCTTGAGTGTGCCGTCAAGGCAGCGCAGCACGCCGCCCATGGTCCAGCGTCCGCCGTAATTAGGAGAAGGTGTGTCGCCTGGACCGGCCCATGCGCCGACTCCGTTGTTGTAGCTGGAGTCCCAGATGGAGAAGGCTACATAGACCGTGCCGTCAGGGCCGATCTGCAGGCCGCTGGGTAGCACGACGCGGTAGCTGCAGTTTCCAACCGTCATGCCAGTATATGGCTGTGGCTTGGGAGCAAGGGCGTTCCAGTCGTCAGCGTCCCAGAGGTGCTCCCATGTGCTGGCGGAAGGATCGTTCAGGTCGACGACGGTGCGCACGATACTGGCATCGGTATAGTCGATGCGGTTCAGGTCGACGGTGCCGCCCGCGCCTGGGCCTACCAATTGCCACCTATCCAGCCAGCCGCCGCCCACCGCGTAGACGATCTTGGTCGTGGCCCAGTTCTTATCGAAGTTGACAACCGTGCCACCGCGGGGGAAAGAGTGAATGTCAGACCAGCTCATTGGATCGGTGTATATCTCATCTCCAATGTTCTCGAGGTCCTTCATGGCGCATCCGTCCTGGGAGAGCCAGACCTCGTCTGTGAAAGTATCAGGGTAATCGTCAAGTGTGCCTACGAGGACGCACTTGTCGGTTCCGGCCGCGCCGGTGTCGCTGTAGATGGGTGAACAGCATATCATATCGATCTCAAGGCCCAATCCGGTGAGGACGCCGTCCGTCCAGCTTGCGCCGCGGTTGGTCGTCTTGTAGATGAAGCCGCAACAGTCGCCCACGAACAGGGTGTTGCTGTCCTGTACCCACCAGCCGCTCTCGCTCAGTTGCTCACAGTCAACGACCCCGGTGCCCCAGCCCAAGGCGCCTATCGGCATCTGAGGCATGGCCTTGAAGTCGTTGCCCTTGTCCGGTGAGTACCATATCAGCTCCTGGAGTTTAGGTGTGATCCAGCTGTTCTTTCCGCCGAGCACAAACATGGAGGCGTCGGTGGAGAACTGCGGGGTTACACGTGGCCACCATGTCACATCACGGACGAAGGTGTCTTGACAGACATGGGTGTACATGCTCTTTTCCTCGAATATAGAGCCGTCGGGGAGGTGGAGGCAATAAACCATGATGCGCTCCCAACAGCCGTTGGTGAGGCGCCACAGGCTGAGACTTGTATCGCGGTATTCGCCGAAGCCGACAATGTTATTGTTGTCCCAGTCGGAGGAAGTGGTAACGTAGATGTACCCGTCCTGATCATAGAGAGGAGAGACCTCCTCAGCTACTGCCTCGACAAGGCACCAGGTTCCGTATCCATAGGCATCCATTACTGAGCTGTTGAAGCCCGGGATGTCCTCGCTGACGGCTATGTCATCGAGCAGGCCTATGCCGTTGAACGCTGTGCCGCGCGCGGTGGTGTACATCTTGGATACGCCGCTTGAGGTGTAGCCATCGCCGCCGCCTGCGGCAAACACGGTTCCAACCGAGTTGGCGAGCAGGACAGGGAAGGCGCCTGAGGTTGGTTTAAAGGAAGGCATCGGTGTGGCCCAAGTTATGGCATTAGTGACACCCAGTTCCTGTGCCTGGCCCTGCGGGTACTGGCAGCCGACATAGACTATGGTGGCTGCCTCGCCGGGGACTAAAACGTCGGAAATCTTGCCGCCGTTGGCGGGGTTAGCTCCTGTCGGATTGATAAGCAGGTTGTATACGTTGCAGGATGTGACTGTTGAAGGTCCTGTGACCGTCGCCAGGCCGCGCACACGCCAGAGGTCGTTGTTGCGCAGGTCAACGGTGCAGCCATCAAGGCCCACGAAAACGTAGCATGAGGTCACGCTGTTGAAGTCGGTGCCGGTGTCCATAGACGCAGCCCCCGCGTACTCGCCACTCAGCCAGCTGGGAACAGCTGCCACTGGGCGGGTGGCGGTGGTCGGAGAGTCTATATCGCCGCCCCAGATGCCGTCGTTGGCATCATAGAAGCAGACGTAAACTCCCGCTGGTTCGAGGGCAGGGTCAGTGCCGAGTATGTCATTGGCTACGGCCATGATGCAGCCATCAGTGGGATAGTTGCGCGAGCCGTAGACCTGTATAACATCCAGGCCGTTGCCGGCAGGCATGGTTCCTGGAGTGGGTGGAGCGACCATCGAGTTGGATACCTGCAGGTCGTTCCAGATGGCAACGCCGTTCTGGTTCCAGGTCCAGACGCCCTCGCCACAGCCTCCAGTAGCGCCGCCGGTGCTGGTATTAAGGCTGGATACGCCGACTATGGCCATAAAGGGATTCTGGCAACCCTGTGAGCAGACCGGGCACTCGACGACGTCGAGCGAAGTGATTGTGCCGCCGGTGTTAGGGCCATGGTTGGCGAGGGTTACCGCGGGGCAGCGTGGGGTGACGCGGGTGAAGCTGCCACAGCCGTCCGTCGAGCGGTAAATATTGCCCTCGCTGAGGCCGCCGGCATAGTTTGTTAATACGATTGGAGAGCCGTTAAGATAGCGGGTCCCCATTGCTACAAAGATGGTGTCTTTGGAAGTATCGCTGTCAGTGTAGCCGGGCTGGGGTACGATCGCTACCGGGGCTCCGGTCTCTGATGAAGGCACGTGCCAGCACAGAGTCCATGAGCAGCCGCCGGTGGTGGATTTAAACACTGCAACATCGGAGTAAGCGGGATATACAGCCCATCTCAGGCCGTCCCAGGTCCAGTTTAGTGAACCGAAACGCCCGCCCTTCATAATGCCCACATTTGAAGTATTTCCCAAGTCGGTGGTGGTGTCCTCCACCAGGGCGAACAGTGTTCCGTCATCACCAGCAGTCAGGTCCCAGATAACGCTATCTGGTAACATCTGGTAATTCAATGTGGTTGGCAAGTCCATCCGAGACCACTTGTCAGTTGCAGCTGAGACAGTGGTTGTGGTGGATACTGATGTCACGAGCGAGGCCGCAAGACCGAGCACCGTGGCTAGCATCATTGCCACCATCATGACTTTCGTTAGCTTTCCTTTCATTAATCCTCCTTGTGAATCTTTGAGACCCTTGACGTCTACTTGTGGTTGATTTATCGGGTCTCCAAATCCGCCTTGCGTTTAATGTTCTTTCTCACCCCCCTTCGGTTTAAGATTTCTTTTAATAATGGAGAACCCTTTGAGAATTGCTCCGTATTTATCAAGGGGGCGATTTGAGAATCGCCCCTGTAACTGTCTATATTACTATTATTATTAAGGTTCGTTGGGTTCTGTGTTTTGCCCTTGTGAAAACAGGGGAAGCTAACCTTTTTATAGGTTAGCTTTCACCGACCTGTTTGATATTTTGCGGTAACATATATAGGTACATATAACTCTTCACCGCGAGTGAAAAATGAGTCCCTTTCTATATAGTTATTCTTTAATTAAATCGCAAGGGCGTTGGGATATATTACTCTGTAGGAAAGAGTTTGTCAATACCCTGGCGTTGATTGTGGAAATAGTTACGTTTGGCAACATTTTTATGGCAACTAAATTCAACTCACCCCGCGTCGGGTAGGAGGTATCGTCTGCGCCCCTCTCTTCAGTAAAGAGAGGGGCTGTAGAGTGAGTTTATATCTCCTTAGTCAGGGTGGCCAGGAACTCGGCGTTATTGGGCGTCTTGGAGAGACGGTCAAGGATGCGCTCCGTGGCCTCGGTTGGGCTCTGCGAGTTGGCTGCTACCAGATTGACCATGCGGCGCAACAGCCATACCTTCTGCAGCTGGCCCTCGCTGAACAGGAGTTCCTCGCGCCTTGTGCCGCTGCGCAGTATGTCCATAGAGGGGAAGATGCGGCGCTCAGCCAGCTTCCTGTCCAGATGGAGCTCCATGTTACCGGTGCCCTTGAATTCCTCATAGATAACATCGTCCATGCGGCTTCCCGTGTCCACCAGACAGGTAGCGATTATGGTCAGCGACCCCCCCTGTTCTATGTTTCGCGCCGCGCCGAAGAAACGCTTGGGAGGGTACAGCGAGACGGAGTCTATGCCGCCGGAGAGTGTGCGTCCGCTGGGTGGCAGTGCCAGGTTATAGGCGCGTGTGAGGCGCGTGATGCCATCGAGCAGTATCAGCACATCTTTGCCGTTCTCCGCCAGCCTCTTGGCACGCTCCAGCGCCAGCTCGGCTACCTTGGTATGGCTCTCAACCGGTTCATCGAATGTGGAGCTGATGACCTCGCCCTTCACTGAGCGCTCCATGTCTGTGACCTCCTCGGGGCGCTCGCCGATGAGGCACACCATCAGGTGGATGTCGTTATAGTTGGTGGTGACGCCGTTGGCAATATGCTTGAGGAGCATGGTCTTGCCGGCTTTGGGCGGGGAGACGATAAGGCCGCGCTGGCCGCGGCCGATGGGGGCTATCATGTTCATCAGTCGCGTGGCCAGGTTGCTCTGGGTTGTCTCCAGGTTAATCAATTTATTGGGGAATATCGGAGTCAGCTGGGTGAAGAAGGGGCGTCCCTTGGCCAGCTCAGGATCGATACCGTTCACAGCCTCGATGCGCAGCAGGCTATGGTATTTCTCCCCGTTCTTGGGCAGCCTCACCTGCCCCGTAATCATGTCTCCCGTCCTGAGGCCGAAGCGGCGTATCTGAGATTGCGAGACATAGATATCGTTGGGTCCTGGCTTCAGCTTCTCTTGATGCAGGAACCCATAGCCCTCGTCCATGGTCTCCAGCACCCCGCCGCTGAAGATGTTGCCCTGCAGCTCGGCGCTGGCCTGCAGCAGCTTCAGGACTAAATCCTGTTTCTTCAGTTGGGTATACCCGGTCAGGCCGACCGTTTTGGCCATCTCCATTAACTCTTCGCGCGTCTTGGACTCAAGCTCGCTGATATTCATCGAGTTTGTTACGTTTACTGAGTTCGTTGTGTTCATTGTCATGGTTTCACCTTCTTCCAATCCTCGATAAAGCGCGCGATACCGATGTCGGTGAGCGGGTGCTTCATCATCTTCATCAATACATCATAAGGCACGGTTGCAATATGGGAGCCGGCCTTGGCTGCTTCTATCACGTGAAGCGGATGTCGTATACTTGCGGCTATCACCTGAGTTGCCAGATTGTATTTTGTAAATATGTCAACGGTCTCGGAGACTACCCCCATACCGTAGTGGCCGATGTCATCCAGTCTGCCGACGAAAGGGCTGACATAAGTAGCGCCTGCCCGTGCTCCGAGCAGGGTCTGTGTGGGGGAGAAGCAGAGAGTTAGATTTGTTTTGATGTTCTCCTTCGACAGTACGCTGATGGCTTCGTATCCGGCCTCTGAAACAGGTATCTTCACGGTGACGTTAGGGTGCCATGCAGCCAGCTCTCGCGCCTCTTTTATCATCCCTTCCGCGTCCAGGCTCAAAGCCTCGACCGATACGGAGCCGTCAACAAGGGAGCATATCTCGAGTATCCTCGCTTTCAGGTTCGAAGAGCCTTCCTTGGCGACCAGACTTGGGTTGGTGGTCACGCCGCTTATTATCCCGAGCCTGGCGGCCTGGCGTATCTGCTCTATATTGGCTGTATACAGGAATATGCGCATTTTCCTTCCTTCTCCGATGAGAATATGAAAAGATTAAGGTCAAGTGATGCCCTCATCCCCGATCACGGGGGCAGTTTTATCTAGGGGAGACCCTTGATACCCTATCTTTTCCTCGAAACTCACTTAACGGGTCTTATATAGGCAACGAAGGCTGTGCGCCTTCAACCAGAACATTCTTGGCCACCGCGATGAATTCGCGGAACAGCGGGTGCGGCCTGGTGGGTCTTGACCTGAACTCCGGGTGGTACTGGCAGCCGAGCATGAAGCTGTGCTTCTTCAGTTCGCAGATCTCCACCTGCCGGCCGTTCGGGGACAGGCCGCTGAAAACCAGGCCTGCGTTCTCCAGGGCATCGCGGAAATTCGCGTTGAATTCGAAATTCTGGCGGAACCTTTCCTGCACGCATTCCTCGTTATAGATGGCGGCAGCCCTGGTGCCGGGTACAATATTTACCGGGAATGCCCCCAGCCTGATGGCAAGGGAGCTCGCCGTCTTGTCGCGCCGCTCAGGCAACCTGTCGAAAATGGGATAAGACGTGCCGGGGTCGAACTCGGTTGAGTTCGGCTTGGGCGAGCCCAGCGCATGCCTGGCGAGCTCGATAATCATGGCGTGCATCCCCAGCGATGAGCCCAGGTAAGGTATGTTGTGCTCCCTGGCGTACCGGGCGGCGATTATCATGCCCTCGACACCGCGCGGGCCTACGCCCCCCGGGACGATAATCCCCTGCGCGGAGCGCAGCAAGCTGTCGCCGTTCTTTTCGAGCGTCTCGGCCTGGAGCCAATGTATATTAACGTCGCGGCTGTTTAAGGCCGCGGCATGGCGCAGGGCCTCTCTTATGGATAAGTATGCATCCCTCAGTTCCACGTATTGCCCGACCAGGGCAATATTAACGGATTCCTTGGGGGCCTTCATCCGCTCTACCAGGTCCCTCCATTCCCTGAAATCCGCAGGCGTTCGCGGCAGGTCGAATCTCTCCACGATGAGTTCCCCGAGCCCGGCCTCCTCCAGCATGAGGGGGGTTTCATATATCACGGGGAGGGTGGGCAGGGGCATTACCGCCCTGCGGTCAACATCGCAGAACAGCGCTATCTTGTCCCTGATGTCCTCGGTGATGGGCAGGTCGCTCCTCAGGATAATCACCTCGGGCTGGATACCGATCCGCCTGAGCTCGTTGACGCTGTGCTGTGTTGGCTTTGTCTTCAGCTCCAGCGTCGATTGCAGGTAGGGTAGGAGGGTGAGATGGACATAAAGGGCGTTCTTCCTCCCGACCTCGCTCCTCATCTGGCGAATAGCTTCGAGAAAAGGAAGCCCTTCGATATCTCCCACCGTACCGCCCACCTCGACGATGACCACCTCGGCACCGCTCTCCTGGGCAACCTTGCGGGAACGGCTTTTTATTTCGTTGGTAAGGTTCGGAATGACCTGGATAGTACCGCCGTGGAAGTCCCCCCGGCGCTCCTTGTTAATCAGTTCGCTGTAGATCTGTCCTGCCGAGACGCTGGATGAGGCGTTGAGGTCTGTGTCGATGAACCTCTCGTAGTGGCCCAGGTCTAGGTCCGTCTCGGCACCGTCGTGTGTAAGATATACTTCGCCGTGTTGATAAGGCGATATCAGGCCGGCCTCGGCATTGAGATAGGGATCCAACTTCTGAACTGAGACTGAGATGTTTCGGCTCTTTAAAATCCTGCCGATGGATGCGACCGCGGTACCTTTCCCTACTGAGCTAACCACACCGCCAGTCACAAAGATATACTTCGTCATCCGTAAGGTTCCTTTCACTGAGAGGGTAGGTATATAGATATATGAAAGAGAAGAACTACCTTCTCGTGGTATTTGAAATATTAAGAGGCAACGGGGAATTTGGGAGAATTGCTCTTCTGAGGTCTCTATTATAGGGGACAAAAACTGGAATGTCAACCCTAGCGCGGCTATTCAATGTTCAACCCTGTGATATCTCCAGAAAAAGAGCAGACTACAATCGAAACTTCTGTCAGTCCCCCATGCGTTGATACCTGTGTTATGAGCATTATAGAGAATGATTTTACGGCACCTTATTTAGCATTTTTCTAGTCGTTGGCAGGCCTCATTTTTCTTCTATTAATTAATTGGACTGTGTTATAATGTGCTAACTCTGAAAGGTATGATTGGTGGGATCGGATGAAGGTTGCGATAGTAGGTTTGGGGCTGATTGGCGGCTCGCTGGGATTGGCCTTGAAGGATGCAGGGGCAGAGGTATCAGGATACGCACGGCGTCCCGAAGTTGCGTCGCAGGCAATAGATCGAGGTGCTGCTGATAGGTGCACCGATAATCTGCCGTCAGCAATTAGGGGCGCGGAAATAATCGTTATTGCAACACCTGTCCTTGCTGTGAAAGATATATTTATCGAGATGGCCGAACATGTCTCTAGCGGCGTTATTGTTACCGATGTCGCAAGTACCAAGGTACAGGTGTTGCACTGGGCTCGGCTATACCTTCCATCTCATACGCATTTTATTGGGGGACATCCGATGGCCGGTAAAGAGGCATCAGGAATAGCTGCCTCTGATGCCAGTTTGTTCCGTTCCTGCACATATTGTTTGGTGCCTGGGGAAAATGTCAGGGCTAGTTCCCGCAAGAAACTGGAGGAAATGGTTAAGATCATCGGAGCTCAGCCTTTCTACCTGGATGCTGTAGAGCATGACTCGCTGATGGCCGGGATTAGCCACCTGCCACATCTTCTATCAGTGGCCCTGGTAGCTGCCACTGTGAACGATCCTCAATGGCACGCCATGGCTAAGCTCGCTGCATCCGGTTATAGAGATACTACACGGCTGGCATCAGGTGAACCGAGGATGATTCGTGACATATGCCTTACCAATAAGGATCCAATAGTCAATGCAATCGATACTTATATTGGATGTATTATTGAACTAAGGCGTCTTGTGAGTGAAGGCGATGAAAAAATGGAAAACTACTTCGCACAGATAAGAGAGGCAAGAGAGTCTTGGCTGCGCCAGCGATGATAAGCGATGGATAAGAGTTTAGCCAGTCGTAAAAGCCTGCGTGGCGATATCAGCCTTCCCGGCGACAAATCAATATCGCATCGGGCCCTTATTCTGAATAGTATTGCTAGGGGCAAAGCTCGGATTGAAAATATAGCCTCAGGCGATGACGTGCGTTCGACTATGTCCTGCCTGATGGCACTTGGAGTGAATATCACTGGGCAGGGTGATGTCTTTACGGTAAATGGCGTAGGGTCTGAGGGGTTCAGGTCTCCTGATGATGTACTTAACGCTGGCAACAGCGGCACCACCATGCGACTTATGGGGGGGCTGCTGGCGGCTCAGCCGTTCTTCTCAGTAATAACTGGCGACCAGTCTCTGAGGTCGCGCCCCATGGATCGTCTGATTCATCCGTTGCGGCACATGGGAGCTGAGATCTGGGGACGGAAAAACGACTCGCTGGCGCCACTGGCGATTAAGGGACACAGGCTGAGGGGGATTACGTACAAACTTCCAGTCGCCAGTGCCCAGATAAAATCAGCGATATTGATCGCCGGTCTCTTTGCCGAGGGCAATACCACGCTCATAGAGCCTACACCTTCTAGGGATCACACTGAACGGATGATCAGTGCTCTGGGGATAAAAATAACTCGTAACAATAAAACCATAGAGCTGACACCTTCTGTGCCGGAGGCCCCTATTGACGTTCGCGTGCCCGGTGATATTAGTTCTGCGGCTTTCTGGCTTGTCGCCGGGGCTATACATCCCGATGCCAAGCTGCGTATTCTCAATGTTGGGATAAATCCAACCAGGTCGGGAATAATCGACGTCCTGCTGGAGATGGGTGCCAAACTGAAGGTCGACCGTATTATGAAGGAGGGGGGTGAGCCGCTGGCCGATATCTCAATTGAATCCAGTGAATTGATAGGGGTCAGAATCAAAGCCGGCATGATACCGCGACTGATCGATGAGATCCCCCTTGTGGCCCTAGCTGGGGCCTGCGCTAACGGTACTACGGTCATACGCGGAGCCCAGGAGCTGCGAGTCAAGGAATCGGATAGGATTCGCACGACAGTGACCGAATTGGCGAAACTTGGCGTTGATATCGAAGAATTGCCTGATGGCATGGTGGTTAACGGAGGCGGGTCTATTAGGGGCGGTGAGTGTAAGAGCTATGGGGACCATCGACTAGCTATGACACTGGGGATAGCTTCTCTTGTATCTCAGGGGGAGATTCTTCTTCACGATGCAGAGGCAGTGACAGTGTCATATCCAAGTTTCTGGGAGGAACTTGAACGGATTGCCATATAGTGAATCGAGAAAGATGAGGTGTCAGTCTGATTGATGAATACGGAGTTAGTTCACGTCGGCTTCGGTAATATTATTGCCGTTAACAAGGTTGTTGCTGTTGCGAATCCCGGTTCTGCTCCAATGAAGCGACTGGTGCAGGAGGGCAAGGCCAAGGGATTGATAGTGGATCTAACGAGCGGCAGAAGAACAAAGTCAGTAATAATAATGAACAGCGGTCATATAGTATTGGCAGCTTTAGCCCCCGAGACTATCGCTGGTAGGACGGTAGGGAGCCGAGGAGAGCTATCCTGAAAGCAGGAGGTTCTCAAAAGAAACAACCCGTGTTATTTGCGCTGTCCGGGCCATCGGGAGTGGGCAAGGATGCTGTTATCGCGCGCATCAAGTCACTTGCGGGGTCGATGCACTTTGTGGTGACTATGACAACGAGGGCCAGGCGGGGGTCGGAAGTGAACGGTGTGCACTACCAATTTGTCTCGCGGAACAAGTTTGAGCGTATGATTAGGAAGGGTGAACTCTTGGAATGGGCTATGGTGTATGGTAATTATTACGGGGTACCACGGGGTCAGGTAGAGCAGGCTTTCAAGCATGGGCATGATGTCATGGTAAAGGTGGATGTGCAGGGGGCTATGACAATAAAAAGGATTATGCCGCAGTCGGTATCGATCTTTCTATCACCGCCTTCGACGGAGGAATTGGAAGACCGATTGCGAAAAAGGAATACGGAGGCATCTGAGGATTTGAAGAGGCGTATCGCTACAGCTAAGGATGAAATAGCTCAAGCAGAGATGTTTGATTATATAGTAGTAAATAGTAAAGTAGGAGATGCTGTAGCTGAAATCATGGATATCATTGCGGTTGAAACGGTCTATAACAAGCCGAAAGTAAAAAAGTGATTAGAAGCCAATACTCAAGGCCATCAAGATCATTTTAACGAGTCGTAAGCTTTCTGCATGATGAGAGCATCGCCCTCCAGGCTTGGGCTTTCGCAGATCACCAAACCCCCAATATCGAATTCTTTCCACGCGTTGAAAAGTTCGAGATAATTCATATCCGATTCCTTTATGTCTAAGTGGCTGAGCTCGCCTTTGCTGCTATACTTTATCCCAGAAAGGTGGATATGCATGTCGTTCAGTGCGCTGCGGCCAAGCCTGTCTCTTATCCGCTTCAGGATCGAAACGAATTCCTTATATGTATTTGATTTGCTTTCTCTGGCATGCAGGTGAGCAAAATCGATGCACGGAGCGACTCCCTCGAGCTCGGTGCTCAGGCGTAAAACCTCATCTAGGCTGCCGAACTGGCTACCTTTCCCCGTCGTCTCGGTCCTGAGCGTGATATCTATGTCTTCCTCTTTCATTGTGCTAACGATATCTTTGATTTCTTTCTTCACCCTGGTGTACACCTCGTCTGGCGGATCCTTGAGGTAAAAGGCTGGGTGGAAGACAACTCCATTTGCTTTCATGCTAAATGCAATACGTGCTGTTTGAATCAAGCGCTTCTTACTGTCGATGAGTTTTTTTTCTTCATGAGCGTTAAGGTTGATATAATAGGGTCCATGTGCGGTAAGCTTGATATTGAGTGCCTTAGCTACTTCGCCGACCCGCTGCGCCATGCTCTGGTTCATATTCGCGCCGTAGACAAACTCGACCTCCATACAGCCTAGCCCCAGCTCGGCAATTCGCTCGATGCCGTCCTGCGTTTTTTCCGATCTGGAACTGTGCGGTGTGCCGCCGGTGCCGAAGAGAAGTTTATCACTCATTGAAAAACCTCGGTTTATCGAGATGTTTCATAGCTATATGCGAGTATAGCTGAATTCTAGTGACCGGTGTAGCATATGTCAAGAATGGTAGATTGACATCGAATTGTCCGTGAGAATATTGTGCTTTGGGCGATATTCCTCTAGAATGCTTTATTTATGGATAACGAATCTGACAATAGCGAGACAGGCAGCAGGATAACAACTTTTACCTCGCTGAAGAACCCCCATTATCGCTGGTTCTGGCTTGGGATGTTCATCTCATTCACAGCTATAAACCTGCAGGTGGTGGCACGCAACTGGCTGGCGTATGAGATGACAGATTCCCAGAGGGCTGTCGGCTGGGTATCGTTCGCCTACGGGATACCTATACTGTTCCTCTCCCTTTACGGGGGGGCTATGGCGGAACGTGTCAGCAAGCGCAGCCTGCTGATTTGGACCCAGGTCGGCAACGGGATCATCGCGCTTATCATATCCATCCTGATAACCACCGGTGACATTCAGCTGTGGCATCTGATCGTGGCGGCGGCCTTCACAGGCGTACTGTTCGCCTTCCACATCCCGGCGCGGTTCTCCATCATCCCGGAGCTGGTGCAGGAGAAGGGGTATATGAACGCGGTGGCCCTGAACTCTTTCGGCTGGAACCTCTCCGTGCTTCTGAGCTCGGTTGGGGCGCTGCTGCTGCCGGTAATCGACGTGGAAGGGGTGTTCTGGATCACGACGGTTTCATTTTTTATATCGATAGGTTTAATATTCATGTTGCCTGTCGGCGGGGCTGTGCGGCGGGGGGCGGGGACATCGATCTGGGTGGAGCTTGCGGAGGGGCTGCGCTACATTCACCAGCATACGGTTGTGCGCTCTCTTCTGGCGGTGGCTTTCGTGTGCATAGTTTTCGGTCTGCCGTATGGAAACCTGATGCCTGATTTCGCTAAGAAGGTCTTTGATGTCGGGGAGGTGGGTTACGGCTGCCTGGTCAGCGCACCCGCGATTGGTGCGCTGGTTGTGTCTCTTGTGGTCGCGTCCATCGGCAATCTCAGAAGGAAGGGTGCCGCCGTTATGACGCTGGCGTTCTTCTTCGGGATAGGCCTGATATTGTTCGCCGTCTCCGGCAATTACTATCTGGCACTGGCCTTTCTCGTCGCCGTCGGCGGCGTCAGCGCCGGTTATTTTTCATTGCATAACACGCTGATGCAGATCATAGTCCCGCCCACGGTGCTGGGTAGGGTGATGGGTGTGTATGTCATAATGCTGTCCTTCATGTCGCTGGGGACTCTGCCGTTGAGCTACGTCGCCGACGCAAAGGATGCTTCGCTGGCTATAGGACTTGGCGGAGCCGCCATCGCTCTGGTTGCGGCCGGGGTCATGCTTACGGTGTCCAAGATGAGACGGCAGCAGTGATCCGATATTGCTACTCGTCTTCCTCGTCCGGCTCTTCTTCTTCGGCAGGGACAGATGGTGCAATTTGCGGGATGGTAACACTGGTTTTAAGGCTTCTCTTTCTTCTTGAGGCAGGCAAAGCATCGACAGCTTTTTTCAGCTCTGTAAGTTCCTTCCTGCAATCGCCTTTGGTAGGGACCACAACCCCCACTATACCTATTTCCCATATCTCTCTGAGGTCTTCCTGGGATATTTCCATTGGTATTCGTACCAGCAGATACTTGCCGATCATATTGGCTATATGCTGACAAGTGAGTAATCGTTTCATCGAGATAGCGGTATCTCCTGCTATGAGCGCGATATCAACCGGCAGCTGGTTGGTAGCTCTTATCAAGCCATCCGGCAACGAGGGGTCGATTTCGACAATGCGGCACAGTTTCTCTTCTTGGAGTGCAGCGATAGGTGAGTCCTGAGTGTTTAATAATACGAAGTCACAGCCGCACTCTTTTATCGACTTCGGGTCGTTTACAGGAGCTCCCCAGGGGATGTTGCTTTTAGCTGTATTTTTCCCGCCAGTGCTATTCGTCAATATCGCATCTGCATATTCCTTGGCTGCGGTTATTGCTGCCTTGTCGTTGTCGTCCACGGCAGCAATAATCAATATCTTTGCAGTCTTTGATTTGTTGGCTGCAGCTGCGAAACCCAAAGGTTTGGTATTACCTTTTGACATCTGTTCTAGTTTGTCTAGAAGTTTGCTCACTCGCCCCTCCATAAATGGAGCCAGCGGTCGGAATTGAACCGACGACCGGCGGTTTACGAAACCGCTGCTCTACCTCTGAGCTACGCTGGCCCGCAAAGCTACTTTTTCAGGACTTGTTGTGTGTTGTTATTTCTCTGAAGAATCCCTGCCGGAAGTACCTCATCCAGCAGCGCCACCACCTCATATTGCATGCCCTCTATTATATGGGAATACACATCCATGGTAAAGGCTACGCTGGCATGCCCTGACGCCTCTGAGAGAACCTTCGGCTTCGCCCCACGCTGTAATAACAGGCTTGCGAATGTGTGCCGCAGGTCATGGAAACGCACATTCTCAAGTCCGGCGCGTGTAACAAGGCTATGGAAGTTATGAGAGAGAACACCTGGGTCAATAGGATTGCCTACAATGTTGGAAAAGATAAGGCTATCGAGAGATGGCGGTTGCCCTAGGCGCCATGAAAGCAATTCCCTCTCGGCTTTGTATTCCCGCAGATAGGCTTACGGGCGTAAACGGTGAGTTCTGGGGTTAGCGAAGAGTTACCGAAGCAAAAAATGCTGCACGAACTAGGATTGGTGGAACGTTTGGACATACAATTTGTTACTGGATTAAACCTTGATCAATTTAATGGCGCAGTCTATGAATTCGCTGTCAAAATAAAGAAGCTATAAACCGATTTCCCTGTGATCTAAAAAGCGATGCGTTAACCTCGCTTTTCTTTTTCTTTTGAAAAAATAATAGCTATATGATGGTGCATGAATAACGAGGACTACAATATTTTTCCCAGCTTGTCCTTCCTGCTCAATTCTATTTATTCCTTCCTAATGATGACCTAATTCTAAATATATAAAACCCGCAATTACAACGGCAATAGCAAGACCTACAAAAACCCATAAAAATGGGGAGGGTGGTTCACTATTCCCCTGTACCATGTCAGTTTCTGCTATTCCAGATCCACTTTCTATCAATACTGGTGTAACGCCTTCTGGTACAGTTGTCACCTTCTCCATCGACACGTTATCAAAATGCGCTATACCGGTATTTGCAGCAGAATATCCACCTAGGCCGAGTGTTAATACTATGCTTTCAACATCTGTTCCGGTCTTAATAAATAATTCGCTTGTTTCCCAGCCAATCGTGGTACCTTTTATATCGTGCGAAGATGTAAATCTTCCATACAAAGAAATACTGGCACCAGTTCCATGTTCACCGACCTCTTCAGTTCGTACGCAACAGGAAATTTTATAAATAGTATTTCTCTCGACGTTTACCGTTTGTTCATAGCGGGCATCATTGGGGACATTATTAACTATAGAAATATATCGTTCTCCTGCACAGGCATTTCCGCTTTCGACACTAAAATCCGTAGCATTCGGTTCTTCATTCCATACGACCGTTTGCCATCCGACCGGGTTACCATCGGCGGTTTCCTCAAATGATGGGTTCATCAGTATATTTACTTGCGCGGATGCTGAAGGGCATGCAAGTAATATAATAATCAATACGAAAATCAACATGAGAGCAATGTATTTATTGATGATTTCACCCCTTCCCGTTGATATTTGTTCTACCTCTCAACGTTTTTATAGGAAATGTTAATATCATAGCGGCAGTTCCCCTCAATCCATTCCTTTCGATAGGCCTCTCGAACAAATATGTTATTAAAATTGCCACGATTACAGAAAGCGCTGCAACCGCAAGAGTATAAAATAATTGCCAATGCGGATCATTATAAGGATTATTCCCGTTCCATGGTATTATCTCTCGGAGACGGAATTGTACTGCTATGAATTGATGCCATAAGAACAGATTATAAGAAATTATGGAAAGGAAAACTGTAACTTTATTTGCCAGCAATATTCTCCAATATTTAAAAGAAAAGACGGAAGATATTACTAAGCACATAAAAGCCAGTCCAAAATAAGGCCTCGTTAAAAGCTGGAAGTCTTGTAGGCCGTTGTATCGGTTTCTATCAAGGTATTTCATCAATTCAAGAAAGATTAGAAATGAAATGATTGCCAGAAGCGTTGAAAATATCTTTAACCTATCGATACCTTTTACCCTGTTTTTAAAAAAGCACACGAGATATGCTGCTAGCATCCCATTAGCATAAATATCTATATAGCCAGGAAGCTGATTCAAGAGAAAGGATAATTGATCGTGTTGATATTCAATCACCCAGTATCTATAGACTATACCTATTGCTGTCATCCCAATGTATGTAAAAATAGGCCACCTGTAGAAGAGCCGACATAGTATTGGGAACAATAAATAGAATTGAACAGCCAATGCCACATACCATGCAACTCCATTAAAAGATCCCAATAGTGTGTCGGGATAGAGATTATTTATAAAAAGAAAGTGCCGGCCTATGAACCAGGAGTCTTTACCTTCAATTGCAACTGTCCCCTGAGCTAGTAGTACCATCAATATTATCGATAGATAATATGATGGTATGATTCTTACGCACCTTCGATATGTGAACTCCTTTAATGACCGTGTCTCTTTCCCATCAAATTTCTTTCTGGCAAAAGGATAAAAAAGGCCAAAAGCGCCCAGCATAATGAAAAGATCTACCCCTACAAAACCGACTCGCGGCAGGAAATTCAGGTCAATAGTATGCCCAAATATCTCAAAGCTTGCCCCAAGCCACGACTGTTGCCAGATATGAAACCAAACAACGAGGAAAATAGCTATTCCTCTTAGCCCGTCAAGTACCTCAAAATGGTCTTGACTAGTTGTTGCTTGTTTATTGAGTGTTTTTTCCACTTCGGCCACAGATAAATCTGCTGTACTTTTAAAAACTAGTAGTCTAGATCAGGACATTCTGGACTGCACACCTGGTTTTGGACAGGCAGGGCTAGGAGAGTCTGGCGGTCAGTCCTACCTTTTACTTTAGTGCGCATCAACTCCTCAAAGTCATTCGGCGGGCAATAGCCCAGTGCTGAATGGAGCCTCTTGCGATTATAGACCTCATCAATAAAATAGGGAAGCCTGTTCGTCCTTCAGCGTCTCGTATTCATACAGATATACCTCTTCATACTTCAGGGTCTTGAAGAAGCTTTCAATCATGGCGTTCTCGTAGGGGTTGCCCGCCCGCGCTACAAATGAGGATGTATAAGATGTTACTACTTAAATGCGGGAGGAAGTGGCTGTCAATCATAGGATTGAAAGTTGATGTCATTTTGTTATTAAACTGGGCGTGATTTGCGGGGACATGAAAAGATTTAACGATAAAAACTGAGGGGTGGGAGCTTGCCTTGAAACAGCTACCCTAAACGTAAAGGGCCTGTCGGGGAAATCACCTTTGGAATTACGAAACCGCTGCTCTACCTCTGAGCTACGCTGGCGTTACCAATCAAGTACATCATAGCATTCTTAAGGTTGAAATCACTTTATTTGGGTTTCAAGGTTATAGAGATACAGACTAATATAGTTATATCCTCGTTCAGCTATTGTAGTTCCCATGGCACTCTGGATAAAAGTCATGAATTCAGTAGATCATTGAATAATCGATAAGGACTATTGATAGCTGGTGCAGAGTATGTATATATCGTATCGACTTGGATACTCATATCCGTTGAATCTTGCCTCGAAGTCAGCTGTCTGTCCCGGCTGCATGTCGCCGGTCGGATCTGGGTTCCAAAATACGGAATCATATTGGGATACCCATTGGATGTTGACCTGTACGTCTTTTGCGGCACCTATTCCTTTGTTTTCGAGTGTTCCTTTCATAGTGCATTGTATATCCCCACTTGAAAGCCTAGCGCAGGCTATGCTGTGCTGGGTGAGGTGCATGTCCGGTGAGCATGATTCGTGTTCCTCCCATGGGATATTGAGCGATGGTATGAAACAAGAGCAGCCTATTGTAGCGATCAAAGGGATAGTAATTAGAGCTATAGACAGTACGATAAGTCCTTTTTGCCGCATGCTAAATCTCCTTAAATAAGCATTCCCTCGTTTATTACTTGAGATCTGAGTAGCGTATACAGGTTACAGAGGGGCTGCATAGTTAGTCTTTAGGCACCTGCTCATGGTCATAATTGGGTATTGTATTATGGGATTAATTTAGAGTCAAGATAAACAAGTGAGTCCTCAACAGGCATATCTCGTGATATATAGTTAAATCAGTGTCAAGTTCAAGTATATAATGGGTTGAATAGCAAATAGAGACGGGTTATCATATGGTAGTGATAGCGGAGGCATGTCGGTGAATCTGAAAGTGCAGATAGCGCCAAAGAATAAGCGCGGGCTTGAAATAAAGAATCCTGTAATTGCGGCATCCGGAACAGTCGGCTACGGCGACGAGTATGCCAGGATGGTCGATATTAATAAGCTTGGGGCGGTCATCTGCAAGGGGACCACGCTGAAGCCCAGGGGCGGCAACGCTCAGCCGCGTATATGTGAGACCGCGTCGGGTGTCCTGAATTCGATCGGTCTTGAGAATATCGGCATCGATGCCCTGATTAAGGATAAGGCTCCCGTTTGGTCGAAATGGAAAGTTCCGGTAATTGTCAACATCGCGGGCGAGAGCGTCGATGAGTATGCGGAGCTTGCGTATAAGCTCGATAGCGTTAAAGGTGTCGCCGGTGTCGAAGTGAACATCAGCTGCCCCAATGTGGCGCGCGGCGGCATGGAGTTCGGCACCAGCTCGCGCGATGCGGCCGCTGTTACCAAGGCTGTAAAAGGACATACCAGCCTGCCGGCCATCGTGAAGCTTAGCCCCAATGTCACTGATATCGCCGAGATCGCCTCTGCCGTCGAGCAGGCGGGCGCGGATGCGATATCGCTGATCAACACTCTTCGCGGCATGGCCATCGATATAAAGGCCGGGAAACCATTCCTCGGTGCGACCACAGGAGGACTCTCCGGACCAGCTGTTAAACCTGTCGCTCTTTATATGGTTTATCGCGTGTCGAGCGCGGTGAAGGTGCCCGTCATCGGTGGCGGTGGCATTTCCTGTGCTAATGACGCCATCGAGTTTATCATGGCCGGGGCCAGCGCGGTATGGCTGAGCACGGCTGTCATGGTTAATCCTCAGTCTCCGCTGGATGTCCTCGATGGGATTGTGAGCTATGTGAAAAAAGAGAAGCTCACGGATATCGTCCAGCTGGTGGGCGTAGCCAAATCTGCTTGACAACAGATTGGTGCTGTGATACCGTTTGCGAATGATTCTCTGTTATACTATTATATTGGTTTCGAAAGGATGCCGATATTGAGAAGCGATACAGTTAAGAAGGGTTACACGCGCGCGCCGCACCGCTCGCTGTACTATGCGATGGGGCTCACCGATTATGAGTTGAAACAGCCTTTCATCGGGGTCGTCAACAGCTTCAGCGAGGTCATACCCGGCCATATCCATCTGCGCCAGATCGCGGATGCGGTCAAGGGCGGTATTCGCAGCGCGGGCGGCACGCCTTTCGAGGTCAGCACCATCGGCGTGTGCGATGGAATCGCTATGGGGCATATCGGCATGAAGTACAGTCTGCCCAGCCGCGAGCTCATCGCCGACTCGGTGGAGACGGTGGCTCAGGCGCATGCCTTCGATGCTCTGGTGCTCATCCCGAACTGCGACAAGGTGATACCAGGCATGCTTATGGCGGCAGTGCGTCTCAATATCCCGGCGATACTGATAAGCGGCGGCCCCATGCTCGCCGGACGGCGGGGCGGCAAGCCGGTGGAGGAGGTGGACCTGACCACGATGTTCGTCGGTGTGGGCAAGGTCAACGTGGGCGAGATGACGGAGGGGGAGCTCTGCGAGCTGGAGCGCATCGCTTGCCCCGGCTGCGGCAGCTGCGCCGGAATGTTCACGGCTAACACGATGAACTGCCTCACTGAGGCGCTGGGCATGTCACTGCCCGGGAGTGGCACTATTCCCGCGGTCGACAGCAGGCGCATCCAGCTGGCGCGCGAGACCGGCAGGCAGGTCGTCGCGATGCTGAAATCGAATCTCTGTCCGCGCGATATCATTACCAAGAAGGCCATACAGAACGCCTTCATGGTCGACATGGCTCTCGGCGGAAGCACGAACTCGGTGCTGCATCTGGAAGCTGTGGCCAACGAGGCAGGGATAAAATTCCCGCTCGAGGATATTAATAAGATCAATGGAAGGACGCCGCATCTGAGCAAGCTGCGCCCGGCCGGAGAATACCGCATCGAGGACCTGGACCTCGCCGGCGGCATCCCTGCTGTGATGAAGGAGGTCGAGCCGCTGCTCAACCAGGGCGTGAAGCGTGCCTCGGGCAAGAGCCTGAAGCAGGAGCTGGCCAAGGCGCGCGTTCTCAATAATGATGTCATCAGGCCGTTCTCCAGACCGCATTCCAAGACGGGAGGCCTGTCGATTCTCTTTGGCAACATAGCTCCGGAGGGGGCGGTGGTCAAGAGCGGCGCCGTATCGCCCAAGATGATGAAACATAAAGGGAAAGCCAAGGTCTTCGACGGCGAGGAGGAGGCGACAAAAGCCATCCTCGGCGGCAAGATAAAGCCTGGCGATGTCGTCGTCATCCTGTATGAAGGGCCCAGGGGTGGTCCGGGGATGCGCGAGATGCTGGGGCCGACTTCGATGATAACCGGCATGGGGCTGGGGGACAGCGTGGCGCTGATCACGGACGGGCGATTCTCGGGCGCCACGCAGGGGGCCGCCATCGGGCATATCGCGCCGGAGGCGGCTAACAGAGGGCCTATCGCGGCGGTGAAGAACGGCGATATTATTATCATCGATATACCAAATCATCGACTTGACGTCGATTTGAGTGATAAGGAGATAAAAGCTCGGATCGCGAAGCTGCCCAAGTTCGAGCCAAGGATAAAATCGGGATACCTGGTACGCTACGCCGGGAAAGTAACATCGGCGAGCGTAGGGGCAGTTTTGGAGAATTAGGGGGCACAGATGAAGCTGACGGGAGCACAGATAGTTTGCGAAAGCCTTCTCAAGGAAGGCGTTAAGGTCATGTTCGGCATACCCGGCGGCGTGCTGCTGCCCTTCTACGATACGCTGCCACAGTATGGCAAGATACATCACATACTGTGCCGGCACGAGCAGGGAGCGGCGCATGCCGCAGAGGGCTACGCCAGGGCCTGCGGCAAGGTCGGGGTGTGCCTGGCGACCTCGGGGCCGGGGGCCACTAACCTGGTCACGGGCATCGCGTCGGCGTACCTGGACTCGGTGCCGATGATAGCGATCACCGGGCAGGTGGCACGGCCGTTCATCGGCAAGGATGCGTTTCAGGAGATAGATATAACCGGCATCACACTGCCGATAACCAAGCATAACTACCTGGTGGCATCGGCGCATGAGCTGGCTAACGTGATGAAGGAGTCCTTTCATATCGCCAGCACGGGCAGGCAGGGGCCGGTTCTTATAGATATCCCGCGCGATGTTTTTGCAGAGGAGGCGGAATACCATTATCCGGATAAGGCGAATCTGCCGGGATACAAGCCCACAGTCCGTGGGCATCCGGCGCAGATCAAGAAGGCGGTCAAGTTCATAAATGAGTCGAAACGGCCGCTGATAATCGCTGGTAAGGGCGTTACCAACTCGGGCGCCTCTGCCGAGCTGAAGGAACTGGCCGAGAAGGCGCAGATACCGGTGACGAATACGCTGCTCGGGCTGGGCTGTTTCCCCGGCACGCATGTGCTGTGTCTCGGCATGCTCGGCATGCACGGCCTGGCCCATGCCAACATGGCGGTGAGCGCCGCCGACCTGATAATAGCTATAGGCATGCGCTTCGATGACAGGGCTACGGCCAGCGTGGCCGGTTTCGCGCCCAAGGCCCAGGTCATCCATATCGATGTCGATCCGGCGGAGATCGGCAAGAACGTCAGGGTGGATGTGCCCATAGTCGGCGACATCAAGCACGTTCTCAAGGCGCTGAATGCCGAGATCGAACCGCAGACGCACGTCGATTGGATTGCTCAGATCGAAGAGTGGGAGAGGGAACATCCCGCGCTGGCGATCAGGGAGTGCGACAGCGTGCTGCCGCAGTACGTATTAAGTCAGTTATACGAGGTAACGAAGGGAGATGCCATTATCGTTACCGGTGTGGGGCAGAATCAGATGTTCGCATCTCATTACTTCAAATACGATAAACCGAACAAGTTCCTTTCCTCGGGAGGGCTCGGCCCTATGGGATTCGAGCTCCCGGCCGCCATGGGTGCAAAGGTGGCCTGTCCCGATGAAACCGTCTGGTGTATCGCGGGGGACGGCGGCTTCCAGATGACGATACAGGAGCTGGCGACCATTGTCCAGGAGAAGCTGGCGGTCAAGATCGCTATCATGAATAACGGCTACCTGGGCATGGTGCGGCAGTGGCAGGAGCTGTTCTACAGCAAACGCTATGTCGCTTCGCCGTTGTATAATCCCGATTTTGTGAAGGTCGCAGAGGCTTACGGCATAGCAGGCGAGAGGGTTACGGACAAGCGCCTGGTTAAGGGGGCGATACAGCGCGCCATGCAGCACGACGGGCCGTTCCTGATCGATTTCAGGGTGGAGCCCGAGGAGAACATCTATCCCATGGTGCGCCCCGGCGCGTCCCTGTCAGAGATGATAGAGGCGCCCAGGGAGAAGGTCAGGAGAAAGTAATGGCTAAACACACTTTGATAACGTGGGTCGAGGACAAACCCGGCGTCCTGAACCGGGTTTCCAGCCTCTTCCGCAGAAGGCAGTTCAATATAGACAGCATCGCCGTCGGCCATACCGAGGTCGAGGGCATATCCCGCATGACCATCGTGGTTGACGGTTCATCCGTATCCGTGGAGCAGGTGCGGAAGCAGCTCGACAAGCTAGTTAACATTATTAAGGTTCTGGATATAACGGAAGAGGATATGGTGGCACGTGAGCTGGCTCTAATAAAGGTAAAAGCTACCCCTGAGAACAGAAGCGAGATCATGCAGGTGGTCGATATCTTCAGGGCTAAGATAGTCGATGTTGCCGCCGATTGCGTAATCGTTGAAGTCACCGGAGACGAGAACAAGCTGGAATCGCTGCTGCGCCTACTGGATGAGTTCGGCGTCAGGGAGCTGTCGCGCACCGGCAGGATTGCCATGACACGCGGCGTTGCTGGCGATCATCATGATACCAATAAGATAGTGGCGAGGAGCGCTCGCCCCAAGAAATCAGAGGTAACAAACTGGTAAGGAGATAGGTAAATGGCAAAGATGTACTATGACAAAGATGCTAAGATTGAGCTTCTAAAGGGGAAGACGATAGGGATTATCGGCTACGGCAGCCAGGGGCATGCACACGCTCAGAACTTGAAGGAGAGTGGCTGCAAGGTGGTCGTCGGCGAACTCAAGGGCAGCCCGGCGTGGAAGGCAGCGGAGAAGGCCGGCCTCAACGTGACCACCGCCGATCAGGCCGCCAGGGCCGCCGATATCATTGTTATACTGGTGCCGGATCATCTGCAGAAAGCGATATATAACAACTCGATCGAAGCCAACCTGAAGAAGGGCAAATTGCTCATGTTCGCCCACGGCTTCAACATCCATTTCAATCAGATAGTTCCGCCCAAGGACGTGGATGTCACCATGGTAGCACCGAAAGCACCTGGTCCCATGGTGCGGCAGCTTTACACCGAGGGCTCCGGTACACCGGCCATCGTGGCGGTGTATCAAGATGCTAGCGGCAAGGCCAAACAGCTGGCGCTGGCCTATGCCAGGGGCATCGGCTGCACACGTGCCGGAGTGATCGAGACCACATTCGCCGAGGAGACTGAGACCGACTTGTTCGGTGAGCAGGCGGTGCTCTGCGGCGGCGTCACATCGCTGATCAAGGCCGGGTTCGAGACTCTGGTCGATGCCGGTTACCAGCCGGAGATTGCCTATTTCGAGGTATGCCATGAGCTGAAGCTCATAATCGATCTAATCTATAGGGGCGGGTTCGATTTCATGCGGAAGTCGGTGAGCGATACCGCTGAGTACGGCGATTACACCAGGGGGCCGCGCGTTATCAACGAGTGTGTGCGTGAGGAGATGGAGCAGGTGCTATCCGAGATTCAGGATGGCTCCTTCGCACGTGAGTGGATACTGGAGAACCAGGCGGGACGTCCAGTGTTTAATGCTGCGCGCCGCCACGAGGCTGAGCATGAGATAGAAGCAGTCGGCGCCAAGCTGCGGGCCATGATGCCTTGGCTAAAGGCCAAATAGATAAGATCAGGCGTAGACAGAATTACGTTAGACATATATAATTTTATCTGCCATGTCGTACTATATAGGTTCTCAACTGCGGAGATTTATTCTCATCCTTACCGGCCCCTCTCTGATGTGAAAGAGAGGGGAGAAGGTGGTTTTATCTTGTGAATAATTCTCCAAGGAGGACATATATTTATGGACAAGGTTATTATTTTTGATACCACGCTTCGTGACGGGGAGCAGGCACCCGGCGCCACACTGAATCTCAAAGAAAAGCTCGAGATAGCTCTCCAGCTGGAGAGGCTTGGCGTGGACGTAATCGAGGCCGGGTTCCCTATAGCATCGCCGGACGACTTCGAAGCGGTACGCCTGATATCACAAAAGGTTAAGAAATCGTCTGTTTGCGCGCTGACCCATGCCAACGCTGAAGCGGTGGATCGCGCATGGCAGGCGGTGAAGGGCGCTAAGAAGCCGCGGATACACGTATTCCTCTCCACATCGGATTATCACCTCACCTTTCAGCTCAAGATGAGTCAGGATAAAGCCTTGAAGCTGGCCTGCGATATGGTGAAGCGCGCCAAGAAGTACACCGATGATGTCGAGTTCTCGCCCATGGATGCCACGCGCACCCCGCCTGCTTTCCTCTATAAGGTTGTGGAGGCGACAATCGCTGCCGGCGCCAAGACGGTGAATATACCCGATACCGTTGGCTATACCACACCTGACGAGTTCGGTAGACTGATCAGCGGAATATTCAAGAATGTCTCGAATGTAAAAAAGGCGGTGATAAGCGTGCATTGCCATGATGACCTAGGAATGGCGGTGGCCAATAGCCTGGCCGCGGTTAAAGCCGGCGCCAGGCAGGTGGAGTGCACCGTTAACGGCATCGGCGAGCGCGCCGGGAACGCCTCCATGGAAGAGATCGTGATGGCCATCAAGACACGTCATGACTTCTTCAATACGGTGACGAATATCGATACAACACAGATATACAAGACCAGCCGGCTGGTGAGCGAGGTCACTGGCTTCCTGGTGCCGCCGAACAAGGCCATAGTCGGCGGCAATGCCTTCCGACATGAGTCCGGCATACACCAGGACGGCGTGATAAAGAAGGCCATAACCTATGAGATTATGGATCCTCAGACAGTGGGCTGGCCGTCGAGCAAGCTGGTGCTGGGCAAGCACAGCGGCCGCCATGCCCTCAAGAAGAAACTTGAGGAGCTGGGCTATAGCTTGAGCGATGAGGAGCTGGCACGCGCCTTTGCCTCCTTCAAGCAGCTTGCTGATAAAAAGAAGGAGGTTACCAATAGGGACCTGGAATCCCTGGTAGCTGAGGAGAAACGCACTATATCGGAGGCTTATCGCCTGGAACAGGTGCAGGTCTCGTGCGGCGACCGCAACATACCTACAGCTACGGTCAAGCTCCTCGCTCCTGACGGGAAGATACTGGCCGATGCCGCGCTGGGCACCGGGCCGGTTGATGCTGTCTACAAGGCTATCAACCGCTTGGTGAAGGTGCCCAACAAGCTGATCGAGTTCAGCGTCAACTCGGTAACAGAGGGCATCGATGCCATGGGTGAAGTCACTATCAGGATAGAGAGCGACGGCATGGTCTATACCGGCCGCGGCGCTGACACGGATATAATAGTAGCCTCGGCTAAAGCATATATAAACGCTCTGAACCGGCTGATAACAGTGAAAGGCATATAGCAGGGGGAAAAGATGGACGAACAGAAGATGGAGAACCGCATTCAAGCTCTGGAGCACACTCTACGATTGGCGATGATATTAGTGGTCGTGAACATGACTATCAGCTTCGCTGCTCTTGCTATAACCTTTGTTGTCTTGTTCACCAAAGTATAGCGCCGTTTCCAGGCAACGGGTAGTCAGTCAAAGGCTGCGTCCTCGACTCGTCGATGGTCGTTTCCGTCGTTAGAACCATCTCGATCTCGGTATTGTGTGAATGCTATTTTTGTTCTAGACTACTGTTGCATCATCCCACGGGAAAGTCAGGTTCGATCGAGGTTCATTTTAAAGAGGTTGTAAAGAAATGAGCGGATTAAATATAGCGGAAAAGATACTGGCGGCGCACAGCGGGAGAAAAAGGGTTTCTCCCGGCGAGTTCCTCAACGTCAGTGTGGACCTCGTGCTGGCCAACGATATCACCGCGCCCATCGCCATCAAGGAGTTCGGGCGCATCGGCGTGTCAAAGGTTTTCGATGCGAAGAAGATTGTGATGGTAGCCGATCACTTTGTGCCTAATAAAGACATCGCTTCCGCCGAGCAGGCCAAGATGATGAAGGAGTTCGCCCGAAAGCAGGGGGTGATCTACTACGAGGTGGGGTGCGGAGGAATAGAGCACGTGCTGCTGCCGGAGCAGGGGCTGGTGCTGCCCGGCGATGTGGTGGTAGGCGCCGATTCGCATACCTGTACTTACGGGGCGCTGGGCGCGTTTGCCACGGGCATGGGCTCCACCGACATCGCGGCCGCTATGGCCACGGGCGAGGTCTGGATGAAGGTGCCGTCCACGATAAAGTTCGTCTTTGGCGGCAGACTGCAGAAGTGGGTCGGCGGAAAGGATCTGATACTGTACACCATCGGCAAGATCGGCGTCGACGGGGCGCGCTACTCTGCTATGGAGTTCTGTGGCAAAGCCATCGACTCGTTATCGGTGGAGGGCCGTCTCACCATGGCCAACATGGCTGTCGAGGCCGGCGGCAAGGCGGGACTCTTCCGCGTCGATGATAAAACGAAAGCCTATCTCAAGGGCCGGACGAAGCGCAAGTATCGTGGCTACGAGCCCGATGAGGATGCGGTCTACGAGCGCGTCATCGAATACGATGTCTCCAAGATCGAGCCGCAGGTGGCCTTTCCGCATATGCCGTCGAAGACGAAGCCGATAAGCAAGGTGGGCAACGTCAAGATTGACCAGTCCGTAATCGGGAGCTGCACCAACGGCCGCATTGAGGATTTACAGGTAGCCGCCGATATCATAAAAAGGCGCAGGGTGCATCATGACGTTAGGCTCATCGTCATCCCGGGCACGCAGGAGGTCTATCTCGAAGCTATGCGCCGTGGGCTAATCGAGACTTTTATCAACGCGGGCGCGGCGGTGAGCACACCGACTTGCGGCCCGTGCCTGGGTGGCTACATGGGTGTTCTGGCCGCCGGCGAGAAATGTATATCGACGACGAACCGTAACTTTGTCGGGCGTATGGGCAGCAATAAGTCCGAGGTCTATCTGGCAGGCCCGGCTGTAGCTGCCGCCAGCGCGATAGCAGGAAGGATCGCCAGCCCGGAGGAGATTAAATAAATTTGTAGGGGCACGGCGCGCCGTGCCCCTACATCTGGATTCCGGCCTGCGCTGGAATGACGATAAGGATTAAGGATATCGCAGTGGCCAAAATCATGAAGAAACCTTTAGACGAGCTCAAGATTAAAATTGATCAACTTGTTCCTGACAAGAACTACCCTCACGACGCGTTTGTGATAATCACTCTTCATGAAGCCATAGAGGCTGCACTGGAGGGGAACTTCGGCGTCGGCGCTGTCCTCGTGCGCGGCCGTAAGGCGGTTGTACAGAGGGGGCACAACCATGTATTCTCTCCCCATTTTCGCAGCGATTTACACGCCGAGATGGATGTGATGACCAAATTTGAGGAGCGCCATAGGGATATCGAACACTTGGATGGCTATACGCTGTTCTCTTCGGTAGAGCCATGCCCGATGTGTTTAACGCGCCTCATTACATCGGGCGTCAGGAAGGTTTATTATGCGGCGATTGACCAGGAGGGGGGCATGGCCAACAGGCTGGTTTACATGCCTGCTGAGTGGAGGGAGCTGGCTGAGCGGCAGGATTTCCGCCTCGCTGATTGTTCTCCTGAGCTGTCCGAAATCGCGCTGCGCATTTATAGGGAAACTGTTGAGAAGAACGACGATAGACTTCGGCAGAGATAGTTTGTCATTTCGTATTGGCTGCAATGAGTGAAATCGATAGCAAGACAATATATGAAGAGAAGGTAAGATTCCCCTTGATAAGAGGTGTCGTGACGCTCTTCACGGTATTGACCGTAGCCTTCTTGATTGCGTATTTGTATCAGCGAGTCACGGGTCAATTGGGCCCGAACCCGGTGCCGCTGTGGTTCGCTGTGACTATACTGTCGGCTCTTGCCCTATTCACATTGTTTCTGGCGAACCTGGTTACCCTCACTATCAGGATGACGGAGGAGGGTTTGGTTGTGGGGTTCGGGATATTTCGGGCCGCTACCAGCTGGGAGAACATTCGCGACTGCCATTTGGATCAGAACAGCTCTCTGCTATCTGCCGCCAACTGGGGCGTCAGTTTGGGATTCAGCGGCAGGCGGTTCAGACGGATGTACAATGTGATGGGCTGCCCGCGCGTGGTGCTTGAGATGAGACAGGGCAGGAGAGCCCTTGTCTTTTCAACCAAAAATCCGGATGCGGTTATGGAAGCAGTGCACAAGCAGATTCAGGCACATCAGCCGGCCTGATCGATATTCGGTGAATCGGGAGATGCCGGGGCGTTCGATGACTAAAGATGATATGCAGAAAATGATGGCTGAAACTCAGGAGCCCGAGATTTACCGCGAGGTGGTGGTCTTCACGCTGGGCCGGGCCATCGTAGTCCTGTTCGTCATTTTGACACTCTTTTTCCTCGCGATGTTCATTTCCGAGCTGGTGTCGGGGTCGACTAGCGACGAAGAGGTGTCCGAGTGGTTCTACCTGGCCATGTGCCTGTTCTTTGTATTCATGACGTTTGTCATAGTCAACTTAAGCAAGCTTGTGATAAAGGCTACTGCCGGATCGCTAACTGTGGCCTATGGCCTGTTCAAGCGCGTTATACCGTGGGAAAATATTGTAGATTGCTATTTGGATGAGGCTTCAGCCTTTCGCGCCTACGGCGGCTACGGCATCCGCATCGGTGGGGTCAACGGCAAGATACGGCTGGTGTACAATGTGCTAGGCGGCGAGCGCGTGGTGCTGGTTATGAAGCGAGGCTGGTTCGGCGAGTTCGTGTTCTCGACGAATAATCCCGATGAAGTGATGGGTGTGATTAAGCGGCATATTATCGATTCCAAGTAGAATAGAGGTATCTATGAAACTAAAAGGCAAAGCACACAAATACGGCGCGAATGTGGATACGGATGCCATCATCCCGGCGCGCTATCTGAACGTATGGGAGCCGAAAGAGCTGGCGGCGCACTGCATGGAGGATGTAGATGAGGAATTCCTCAAGCGCGTGAAGAAGGGCGACATCGTCGTAGCTACCACCAACTTCGGCTGCGGCTCGTCACGTGAACATGCGCCCATAGCACTCAAAGCCGCGGGCATATCGTGCGTCATCGCGAAGAACTTCGCACGCATCTTCTTCAGGAATGCGATCGATATCGGGCTGCCGCTCTTGGAGTGCGCCCAGGCGGATCGCATCGATGCCGGGGACGAGCTCGAGGTGGCGCTGGAGACGGGCCAGATAAAAGATATCACCAAGGGTAAGACCTATAAGGCTGAGCCCTATCCCGATTTTATGATGGAGCTAATCTCTGCGGGCGGGCTCGTAGAATATACCAAGAAGAGAATCAAGGCGAGGGGTGCCAAGTGAAATTCAATATTGCTTATCTGCCGGGCGACGGTATAGGCCCCGAGGTGGCCGCCGAGGCGTCCAGGGTGTTGCAGACGGTCTGCGAGAAGTTCGGGCACAAGGCCATCATGGAGTATGGCGACGTTGGCGGGATATCCATCGACCGTCACGGCGTGGCGCTGACGACGGAGACGCTGAAGATGTGTCGCAGGAGCGACGCCGTGCTGCTCGGGGCGGTGGGCGGGCCCAAGTGGGACATCCCGGGCTCGGATGTGCGGCCGGAAGATGGCCTGCTCGGATTGAGGAAAGGGCTCAAATTGTTCGCCAACCTGCGCCCGGTGAAAGTATTCCCTATGCTGGCTGACCATACGAACCTGAAGCCGGAGGTCGTCCGCGGCGTCGACCTAATCGTCGTGCGCGAGCTGACGGGAGGGCTCTACTTCGGGAAACCAAAGAAGCGCTGGAAGACGGAGAAGGGTCGCAAGGCCGTCGATTCCATGGTCTACAGCGAGCAGGAGATCGAGCGCATACTGCGTGTGGGCTTCGAGATGGCGCGCGGCCGCCGCAAGAAGCTGGCCTCGGTCGATAAGCAGAACGTACTTATGACCTCCCGCCTCTGGCGCGAGATGGCAATAGAGATGTCAAAGGAATATCCCGACGTGGAGCTTGAGCACCACCTTGTGGATGCCTGCACCATGCGCTTGATACAGAAGCCTTCCCAGTACGATGTGCTGGTTACCGAGAACACCTTCGGCGATATCATTACCGACGAGGCGTCCATGCTCGCTGGATCGATGGGCATGCTGCCCTCGGCGAGCCTCGCCGACATACCCCGCGTCGGGACGAAGGTATACGGGCTATACGAGCCGATACACGGCAGCGCGCCGAGCCGCGCCGGCCTGAACATGGCCAACCCCATCGCCACGATTATGAGCGTGGCCATGATGCTGCGCTACTCGCTGGGGATGCCCGAGGCCGCCGACCTGGTGGAGAGGGCTGTCCTGCGTGTGCTGGAGGACGGCTACCGCACCTACGATATCATAAGCGAGGGCATGATCAAGGTCGGCACGCATGAGATGGGCGACCTGATAGTCAAGAAGGTGTCGGTAATTAAATAGGTTTTCCCACAGGTATTATATACAGCGGTTTCAGCTCGTCGCCGAGGTTTAGAATCTCGGCGACTTTCTTATCCTCGAATGCCCCGACCATCACGGTCGCGAGCCCCAGCGCCACAGCCTGAAGCGCGATATTCTCAGCGGCGTGTCCGGTATCGATATGAACGTATCTTTCGCCGCGCTTGCCGTAGGTCTTCATAGTGCGCTCGTAGACGGCGCATATCGAGATACACGCAGGGGCTTGTAGAATACACTTCTGGTTGAAAGCGGCCGTGGTGCCCAGCTTCTCCCTAAGGTCGCCCTTCATGTGCAGGCTCAGCGAGTGCTCCTTGACGTTGTAGTGATATACGCCTGCTGCCAATCCTTTGACGTTTCCCGCTATCACGAAGAGCTCCAGGGGGTAGCTGGCCCCGGCGCTGGGGGCGGCGCGGAAGAAGTCCATAGCGGTGATGCCCTGTCCCGCCCATAATAGCTGTGAGAGCTGTTCAAGGGTAATCGCATCGGTTTTATAGTCGCGCACCGAACGGCGTTTGAAGATGGCTTCCTCGACGGATATTTCGCTTTCCAGTGTGGGTGCTGACAGTTTGATTTCGGTCATGTATTACCTCTCCTTCAACTTCGGAGATCAGGTTTATCAACCCCCTGTATTCCCCCACTCTTGGGGGAACCATCGTCCGAACCCCCTGGTAGTCCCCCATACGTTGGGGGACATTTATTTAATAGGGGACACCCCTAAAACCCTGGCAGGAGAAAATCTCCTGCACCTCTTTCTAGAATCGTCATTCCGGCGAAAGCCGGAATCCATAACGGGCGAGGCGACCTCGCCCCCTACTTTATTGGAGGTCGTCTGTGTCGGGTTTACGCTCGACTTTTGGCAGCGCCAATCTTAGCGCATCTCTGAGCGATGATGCCTGAAGAAGTTCCATGCCTTTGGGGGCTTTTAAACCCGTAGTTTCCGGTGCTATGAAGTGTTTGAAGCCCAGCTTTGCAGCCTCTCCGAGCCTTCTCTCCGTCTGCGGCACGGCCCTGAGCTCGCCCGAGAGCCCTATCTCGCCGACGGCCGCCAGGTTGCGGTCTACGGATGCGCTGCGCAGGCTGGAGGCGATAGCGATGGCTATACCAAGGTCAGCGGCCGGCTCGCCTACCTTGAGGCCGCCGGCTACGTTGACGATGATATCTTGGTTGCCCAGGCCTAATCCGGCGCGCTTTGTCAGCACTGCGGCTACGAGGAGCAGACGGTTGAAATCGATGCCGTTGGTGGTGCGCCGCGGCGTACCGAAAGCATTATTCGTCGTAAGCGCCTGAATCTCCACGAGCAGCGGCCTCGTGCCCTCCAATGTCGGCACTACGATCGAGCCAGTTGTCTCCTTGGAACGCTGGGATAGGAAGGCCTCCGATGGGTTCGTTACCTCAAGCAGTCCTTTCCCCGTCATCTCGAAAACCCCGACCTCGTTGGCCGAGCCGAAGCGGTTCTTCACGCTGCGCAGGAGCCGATAAGAGCTGAACTGCTCGCCCTCGAGGTAGAGCACGACGTCGACTATGTGCTCCAGCGCCTTGGGGCCGGCGATGAAGCCGTCCTTGGTGACGTGCCCTGAGATGAGCAGCGGGATGTTGTTGTCCTTGGCCCACTGCATGAGCCTTACGGTGCATTCGCGGATCTGCGCGATGCTGCCCGCTGATGAATCTATCCCCTCCATGTAGACGGTCTGTATCGAGTCCACTATGGCGATGTCCGGCGGATCGTTCGCCAGGTATTCCATTATTGCCGACAGGTTGGTCTCGGCCAGCGTGAATATATTATCGCCCGGCGTGCCCAGGCGGCCAGCCCGCAGGCGTATCTGGCTCAGGGATTCCTCCCCGGTTACGTAGAGCACTTTCCTGCCCGATTTCGCGGCGTTTGCGGATATCTGCAGGAGGAGCGTCGACTTGCCGATGCCGGGGTCTCCGCCGATGAGTACCAGCGAGCCGGGGACGATGCCTCCGCCGAGCACCCTGTCGAACTCTTCGATATTGAGCGAGAAGCGCGGACTATCCTCTTTGGATACTTTACATAATTCTTGAGGGGCATTTGTGGAGCGCGAGCTGTTGGAGCGTTTTGACGAGATGTGCACGGTCTCGACGTAGGTGTTCCAGCCGTCACATGCGGGACAATGACCGAGCCACTTCGCGCTTTCCTTCCCGCACTGCTCGCAGACGAATATCTTGCGGCTTTTTTCCATGGGCTCATTATACATTAGCAAACGGCCCGTCTCAACGCGAAAATAAAATCAGCCTTGAAAGCGATGCCCTCAAGGCTGATTGATTTCGATATGTATCGTACTTATTTTCTGGACTTTGCCGGCTGACGGGTATGGGTAACTATCCTGCCGTCCTCGACATCGAGAACAAGGGTGTCTCCTGGACAGAAATCGCCGCGCAGGAGTTGCTCCGAGAGCGGGTCTTCCACAAGATCCTGGATTACGCGGCGAAGCGGGCGCGCTCCGAAAATCGGATCGAACCCTTTTTCTCCGAGGAGGTTCCTGGCTGCATCGGTGGTTTCCAGCTTCATCGATTTGTCGGTCAGCTCTTTTTGAACATCCCTGAGCATGAGATCGACGATCTTGTTGATGTGGTCTTTGTTCAGGGCATGGAATACGATAGCTCCGTCAATGCGGTTGAGGAATTCCGGACGGAAGAATCGCTTCATCTCGTCCAGCACCTTATCTTTCATACGTTTATATGACTGTGCCTGAGTCTTGGCCTCATCTGCCTTTGTGGAGAATCCAAGAGTTGAATCGCGACGTATCAGCTCGGCGCCGATGTTGCTGGTCATAACGATAATCGTATTGCGGAAATCGACGCGTCTTCCTTTGGCATCGGTGAGGTGTCCATCATCGAGTATCTGTAGCAGGACATTGAACACATCGGGATGCGCCTTCTCGATCTCGTCGAGCAATATGGCGGAATAGCCCTTGCGTCTGACGGCCTCGGTAAGCTGACCGCCCTCGTCGTATCCGACGTATCCAGGGGGCGCCCCTGTGAGGCGGGCTACAGCGTGCTTTTCCATAAACTCTGACATATCGAGCCGGATTAACGCATCCTGGCTGCCGAACATGAACTCTGCCAGAACCCGCACCAGCTCCGTCTTGCCAACACCCGTCGGGCCCAGGAATATGAAGCTGCCGATAGGATGTCTTGGGTCCTTGAGTCCGGCCCTGGCGCGCCGCACTGACTTAGCTATGGCATTGATTGCTTCATCCTGTCCTACTATGCGCTGATGAAGCACCTCCTCCATCTGTAGCAGTCTGGTCGTCTCGTCTTTAGCCAGACGCGTCACCGGTATACCGGTCCACATACAGACTACCTCGGCGATATCATCCTCTGTGACTATAGGTTTCTCCAGGGATTCCTGCTCTTTCTCCCATTGATTCTGTATGGTGCTGAGCTTGTCGGTGAGGTCGAGCTCTCGGGTGCGGAGCTCTGCAGCTCTATCATACTGCTGAGCCGCAATAGCTGATTCTTTCTCCTGGCGGCACGAGTCCAGCTCTTGAGTCGTCTCCTTGACCTTGGGCGGCATATTGAAGTTCCTTATACGAACCCTCGATGCGGCCTCGTCGACCACGTCTATCCCCTTGTCCGGCAGATGACGATCAGGTATATATCTTGCTGCCAGTGTGGCGGCGGCGTGTATCGCCTCGTCGCTGATAATCAGTTGGTGATGATCCTCATAGCGGGACTTAATACCTTGGAGTATTTTTATCGTTTCCTCTACCGTAGGCTCTTCAACCTTCACAGGCTGGAACCTGCGTTCTAGGGCTGCATCCTTCTCCAGATGCTTTCTGTAGTCGTCAGCTGTTGTGGCTCCGATGCACTGCAACTCGCCGCGTGCCAATGGCGGTTTGAGTATGCTGGAGGCATCGATAGCGCCTTCAGCGGCGCCGGCGCCTACAATTGTATGTATCTCGTCTATGAAGAGGGTGCAGTTTCCGGAGGTTTTAATTTCCTCAATTACCTTCTTCAAGCGCTCTTCGAATTCGCCACGGTACTTGGTGCCCGCTACTAGCGAACCTATATCGAGCGCCAGAAGCCGCCTATCGCGCAGGGTTGCTGGGACTTCATTATTTGCAATGCGATGGGCAAGACCTTCCACTATGGCTGTTTTACCGACTCCGGGCTCCCCGATTAGACAGGGATTATTCTTGGTGCGTCTGCTCAGTATCTGTATGACGCGCTCTATCTCCTTTTCACGCCCGATGATGGGATCCAGTTTTTCGGAGCGGGCTGCTGCCGTCAGGTCCACACTGAGCTGGTCCAGCGTTGGAGTCCGGGTAGCAGGACGGGCTGCGCTGGCGCCAGCCTGGTTCTGTTGAGGCGTACTCTGACTCAAGATTCGCACCGTCTCAGCGCGCACTTTTTCCAGGGTCACACCCAATCCTTCCAGTGCGCTTGCAGCAATGCCTTCACCCTCGCGCAACAATCCAAGCAGAAGATGCTCAGTTCCTATATAGTTGTGATGCAAACGTCTGGCTTCATCAACCGCCAGCTCGATAACACGCTTGGCTCTCGGCGTGAGGCCGACCTCTCCCGAGACCGTCCGTTCTCCCCTCCCCATGGATGACTCGACGGTCTGGCGGATACGGTCTAAATCCAAACCGATACTTATGAGCACCTTTGCGGCTACACCATCCCCCTCTCTTATTAGACCGAGGAGTATGTGTTCTGTGCCAATATAGTTATGGTTGAAGCGCTGCGCTTCCTCCTGGGAGAGGGTTAACACCCTGCGCGCTCTTTCAGTGAATTTTTCGAATCTGCTGGACATCTCTATCTCCAGATATAAATGCGAGCCAAATACTTATTATTATGTATATATTTTAGCATACAGCTATACAAAAGGAAATACAGGCATTCGTAAAAAAATCGAAAGCATCTTTACAGGTATCTGCTTTGGTAATAAAATACAACTCGTCTGCGGGTGTAACTCAGCGGTAGAGTGCTTGCTTCCCAATCAAGCCCTCTACCCTCAAAGCTGGACGATCCGGAATTAGCTACGAAATTATTGTGCCCAGGCAAGCACTCCCTTGTCGGCGTTATTATATCGTTGACCTTGATGATCTCATGCCCAGTGGTCTTCATAGTTCACCTCCCATTCATCATTTTAAGCCAGCATGCTAGCTTTGGCAATTCTGGGTAATATAACCTTTGATGTAGTTGTGTAATAGGGATATAACCTGGGCTACTGTCTCTTAGGACACGATATAAGTTACGGTTCACCCCCACATACGTGGGGAACATGGCAGAGTCTATCGCTATAAGAGGGTTGTTCCACGGTTCACCCCCACATACGTGGGGAACATTCGCCCTGTAGTGTTCCCTCTGGTTCAAATATCGGTTCACCCCCACATACGTGGGGAACATGGCGGCGGCGCGATCACACCGTTCTCTGGCGACGGTTCACCCCCACATACGTGGGGAACATTCGCCCTGTCCATAAGGGACAAGGAAAACGTGCGGTTCACCCCCACATACGTGGGGAACATGTCCCTCGCTATGCCGTCGACGCCGCGCTTGTTGGTTCACCCCCACATACGTGGGGAACATATTCCATCGTGGAAGCCTTGGTAAAACATGGACGGTTCACCCCCACATACGTGGGGAACATATACGCATGAGGTTCTTTAGCAGAACACTTTTCGGTTCACCCCCACATACGTGGGGAACATTTCATGGCTCTCTCCCTTCACATAAGTGATGGCGGTTCACCCCCACATACGTGGGGAACATTACTTTGTCCGTTTGGTTTATGCCATACGTGTCGGTTCACCCCCACATACGTGGGGAACATGCCGTTTCCGCCGTAAGATCGGCAAGGGGTATCGGTTCACCCCCACATACGTGGGGAACATGCCAGCCATACCTTTACTAGCATAAGCCCTATCGGTTCACCCCCACATACGTGGGGAACATGCGGTAAAGAGGGCAAGCAGGTCGGCTATTTGCGGTTCACCCCCACATACGTGGGGAACATTAATACAGCCTTGCGGTTTAACTCTTTGGCTACGGTTCACCCCCACATACGTGGGGAACATTCCCTACTGTGGATTACCACTAAAACAAACAACGGTTCACCCCCACATACGTGGGGAACATAGCATACCAGGCCGACCATATCTTAAACGAAACGGTTCACCCCCACATACGTGGGGAACATCTTCTGCATAGAGTTTGAATAGCTGCTTACTTCGGTTCACCCCCACATACGTGGGGAACATCAGGTGTAGCCGTCACGTTTGCGTACAGCATCCGGTTCACCCCCACATACGTGGGGAACAT